>Ga0137407_10000063_pt1 | contig 92930 bp, 79 predicted proteins | sample CZOMad2_2_16fung_FD_108410 | JGI IMG/M metagenome (GOLD analysis project Ga0137407, IMG submission 108410) | Vadose zone soil fungal communities from Angelo Coast Range Reserve, California, USA - CZOMad2_2_16fungal (Illumina Assembly) | ecosystem: Environmental > Terrestrial > Soil > Vadose... | reverse complement strand
CCGATTCCGCTCCACTCGCGGATCGCTCAACTCAGCAAAGTACTTCAGGGGATTCTCCATATCCCCTTTTCATCCATTTCCCCTCTTCTGCATATAGCTATTTATATGCGTCGCCCCTGCGGTTCCTCCGGTGCGGCTAACTGGTTCTATTGCCGGCACTCTATAATAGTTGGCTTCGGCTGGAAATCGTATCAAGCACCCAACAGGGTCAACAGAGTTCAAGAGTTCGGAAATCGTCCGGTACTCTCCGCCCTACTGCACAGACCGCACTCACTTAACCCTCCGGCCGATTTGGAGGACCGGAGACCAAAAAACGAGAAGCCTCAACCGCTCTTTTTTGTCTTCATCTGGCGGCGGAATAGTGCGTCCAGGCCGGCCTTGGTGGCCTCATAATCTTTTTCTGAGATTTTTCCGTTCAGACGGTCGGTTTCCAGTTGGAACAGTTCGTCTTTGAGTGCGTCCAGCATGGCGTTTTGCTCCGGCATGGACTGCGGTATTTGCGAAGCGTTGCGTTGCGAACGCTCTTGCCGCGCGCCAGAAGAAGACTTCGGGCGAGAGGAAGAATTAGAAGAGACACCCGAAGAAATGGGCGCCCGTCTCTGGACCATCCAGAACACGCCGCCGGCCAGGACAACCAGGACCGCGCCAAAAATATACCAACGCGCGTTCGAAGAATAAGAAGCATCCGCCGAAGGTCGCAGGCCGCTGGAGTTTGCCGCGGAGTTGTTTCCTCCGCCATTTTGCTGGCCGTCGACCGAGGCCGAGCCTTCACCGGCGACAGAGAACTTTACCCTCTGCCCGGCGGAAACATTCTTGGCAAAAAAAACATTCAAGCCGCGTTCATCGGTGTCCTGGGCAAAGGGCAAAGAATCGGAATTGAACCTCATGCTCTTGGGTAACAACACGCCTAATTCTGTTACGGGTATTTCCGGAGTGACGGTGAACTCATAAGAGCCGTTATAGGGCAGCTTGTAGACCACCTGGAACTGTGATTTTCCTGGACGTATGGGGTAAACAAAAGCGTATCGGTTTTTGCCTTTCGGCTCCGGAGACGTGGTTACCGGCATGCCCCCCGGTCCGGCAACCGAGGCATCCACCAGTTGAGCGCCGTCAGGAAGCGTAACCTCAAACGTCCAGTCCGCCATCTTTGTGCGTGGAGGGATGGACGCGTTCTGCACGGTATACGTCTCAGAAACTTCAAGTTGTCCGCCTGCGGTCTGTAGACGCAGTACCTGGCCGTCAATGGTGATGTTATCGACTTGCTTGGCCGGATCATAGACAGTGATGTCGACAGAAGCGGTTCCCGGCGCGGCGACATGGTTGTAATTCACTCCCCCGTGCACAACTTGGATAAGGTGCTGGGCGCCATCGTCAGGAACGCTGATGGTAAAGCGGCCCTGGCCGTCCGTTTTGGTGCGGCCGACTTCATCCATACCGCCGGCCAGCGAGAGCAGGACCACATCATCGCCGGCGGCCGGCTTGTTGGTTGTGCCGTTTGTGGCTGTACCGGTGATCTGCACGGCAAACAGGCTTCCAGAAAACAACAAGCTGCACACGATTAAGCTGATTCGGTTCCAGGTTCGCAAAGTTCTTTCTCGATTCATTGCCCAACGCAATGTGGTGTGATTTTCCAAGTTCACTTTCTTATGCCGACCCGTTGTAGTACAAGTGGGTCCTGCCCGTAAAGAAAAATCTCAGTTGGGCCGCACCGGGGATGGTGTTATCGCAAATAAAATTCAGCGGCCCGCCGCTTTCTTTCCTTGAAGCACCAGGCAGGTGGAATTGAGCTTCGCAATCAAGCGGTCGTTTTCATCGGTGACGTTGCATTCCACATAGCCAATCGTCCTGCCTCGTTGGATCACCTTGCCTTCGGCTTTGAGCTGCGCTTTCCATACCGGACGGAAGAAATTGATTTTGAGCTCCACCGTAGTGAATGATTCTTCCGCTGACAGCGTGCTGGCAAATGCCAGGCCCATGGCCGCGTCACCAATATCGCACAGAATGCCGCCGTGAAGCGTTCCCATCGGATTCGCGTGTTGCGGTCCCGCTTCCAGGGTCACCAACGCGCGCCCGTCAACGATCTGAACCACATTAAATCCAATCAGCTCCGCGATCGGTGGTCGAACCACCAGCGCCCGCTCGTGCAGAGACAGTTTTTGCTCTGTACCTTTTGCCCCATCTTCCTGCATGTTTCGTCCGCCTCCTCCGCGAATCCAAAACCCGGTCCCAGTTCTTGCCGCTCTGGCCCATATTGACTGAATGAATCTTCATTCAATAGACTTGCGCGTCCGGCAAGTGCGAGTTGTTTACTATTTCAATCATCTCACGCGCACGAACGTGCACCGCTGCCGCCACTTGTCCAGATTTAAAGTAATCACACTGTAGATGATCCGGTTATAAGAAAGATTCACTCGCACGAATTAAGGATAATAGTAAAAGCAGCCACTGCGGCCTGGGAATATTTGCTTCAAATTGAAATTCAGATTCTGTAATTCAGTTTACGGTTTTTACAAAAGAGAGAGACTTGTCATGAGCGATCTTGTTCAACTTACCAAAGATAATGATATTGCCATCATCACCATCAACAACCCGCCCGTTAACGCGCTGAGTCCGGGAGTGCCAGAGGGCATCTCTGAGGCGATTGCCCAGATCAACGGCGATGCCAGCGTCAAAGCGGCAGTACTCATCGGGGGCGGGCGCACGTTTGTCGCCGGCGCGGACATCAAGGAGTTCGGCAAGATGACCTCGGGCAAGTCCCAGGCGAGCGTGCCGTTTGTCCCGCTGCTTATGCGCATCGAAGATTGCAGCAAGCCGGTGGTGATGGCGATCCACGGTACCGCTTTCGGGGGCGGCCTGGAGTTGGCGATGGCTGGGCATTACCGCGTGGCTTCTCCCAGTGCGCAGATTGGGCAGCCGGAAGTAAAACTCGGCATCATTCCTGGAGCTGCGGGAACCCAGCGTCTGCCCCGGCTTGCGGGCGTAGCCAAAGCCGTGGAGATGTGCGCGGATGGCAATCCCATCAAAGCGCAGGAAGCGCTGCAACTTGGGATTGTTGACCGGCTGATTGAAGGCGATTTGCTCGGCGGTGCGGTGGCGTTTGCCCGCGAGATCGCCGGGAAGCCCGCTCCGAAAACCAGTGAGCGCAATGCGAAGTTAGGTACGCCGGAACAGAATGCTCCTGTACTGGCCGCCGCGAGAGAGAATGCGCGGAAGAAGCAGCGCGGCATGATGGCCCCGCTCGCCGCCATTGACGCCGTTGAAGCCGCCACCAAATTGCCCTTCGCACAAGGCGTGGAAGCTGAGCGCAAGTTATTTATGGAGTGCCTCTTCTCCGACCAATCCAAGTCGCTCATACATGTCTTCTTTGGTGAGCGCGAAGTCGCCAAGATTCCGGACGTCCCCAAGGAAACGCCTCTCATCCCGGTGAACTCCGCCGCGGTTGTGGGCGCGGGCACCATGGGCGGCGGCATAGCCATGGTCTTTGCCAATGCCGGCATTTCTGTTCTGCTGCGCGAAGCCGACCAGGCTGCGCTTGATCGCGGCATGGCCACCATTCGCAAGAACTATGAAAACTCAGTGAAGCGTGGACGCTTTACGCAACAGTTCATGGACGAACGCCTGAAGCTGATCAAGCCCACACTCACCTATGACGGTTTTGGCGACGTAGATATGGTTGTGGAAGCGGTCTTTGAAGGTATGGCGCTCAAGAAAGAAATCTTTGGCCAGCTCGACCGCATATGCAAACGCGGCGCGATTCTGGCCAGCAACACCTCAACGCTCAGCATCGATGACATCGCTCAAGCCACTTCGCGGCCGGAAGCTGTGATCGGAACACACTTCTTCAGCCCAGCCAACGTGATGCGGCTGCTGGAAATCGTCCGAGGCAAGGCGAGCAGCAAAGAAGTTATCGCCACGTGCATGCAGCTCTCCAAGAAGCTGGGCAAGGTCGGCGTGCTGGTGGGCAACTGTCGTGGCTTTGTCGGCAACCGTATGTTTGGCCCGTATCGCCGTGAAGCCCAGTTCCTGGCGGAAGAAGGCGCGTCCGTGGAGGCCGTGGACAAGGCGCTTTACGATTACAGTATGGCCATGGGCCCGATGGCTGTCGGCGATCTTGCCGGCCTGGACGTGGGCTGGCGCATTCGCAAAGAATATCGCCATCTGGAAAAGCCCGGCGTACGGCAGCCCATCGCAGAAGACCGTTTGTGCGAGCTTGGACGTTACGGCCAGAAGACCGGCGCGGGCTGGTACAAGTATGATGAGTCCCGCCGCGCCATCCCCGATCCTGAAGTTGCCCAACTGGTCAGCAAGTGGGCCGCTGAGGCGGGTATTCCGCAGCGCAATATCCTGGCGGAGGAGATGGTGGACCGCTGCCTCTACGCGTTGGTGAATGAAGGCGCGCGCATTCTGGAAGAAGGCTACGCTCTCCGCGCCGTTGATATCGACATCATTTACATCAATGGTTATGGCTTCCCGGCGCATCGCGGCGGCCCCATGTTTTATGCCGATACCGTGGGCCTGAAGAAAGTCTACGATCGCATCTGCGAATTTCAGCGCCAGCACGGTGAACTCTGGGAGCCTGCACCGCTGCTCAAGCAACTGGCGGAAGCAGGCAAGACCTTCGCCGATTTCAACAAAGAAAAAAGCGCAGCCGCGTAGAAAGTTAGGATGGGTCTCATGACACGTGAAGCAGTGATTATTGACGCCGTTCGCACGCCTATGGGCCGGCGGGATGGGATGCTCAAGAACTGGCATCCGGTGGACTTGCTCGGCTACACGCTGAGCGGCCTAGCGCAGCGGAACAAACTGGATACCTCACTCATTGAAGATGTGATCGCCGGATGCGTGATGCAGGTCGGCGAGCAGGCGGCCAACGTAGGCCGCAACGCCGCGCTGGCTGCGGGGTTCCCTGAGTCCGTTCCCGGCACCACGGTGGACCGCCAGTGCGGCTCCAGCCAGCAGGCCATACACTTTGCCGCGCAGGGCGTGATGGCAGGCAGCTATGACGTGGTGATCGCCTGCGGCGTAGAGAGCATGACGCGCGTGCCCATGGGGTCGTCCGCCAAAAACGGCCCGGGCAAGCCGTTTGGGCCGGCGATGATGCGCCGCTATCACGAAGTCCAGTTCAATCAAGGCATCAGCGCGGAAATGCTGGCCGAGCGCTGGAAGCTCAGCCGCGAATGCCTGGACCAATACAGTCTGGAGAGCCATCGCCGCGCCGCGCAGGCCAGAGATCTGGGCTGGTTTGACCGTGAGATCCTGCCCGTGCCCATTGAAACAGAACAAGGCAAGAGCAACGTTTCCCGCGACGAAGGTATACGCGCGGAGACAACGCTGGAAAAAATGGCCACGCTGAAGACCGTCTTCAAAGCGGACGGTGTTGTGACCGCCGCAAATTCCTCTCAGATTACGGACGGCGCTTCTGCCGTGCTCATCATGGACCGTGCCACCGCCGAGCGCCTGGGATACAAGCCGATGGCACGTTTCGTGGCGTTTGCGTTGGCCGCGGAAGATCCGGTGCTGATGCTGGGCGCGCCCATCCCCGCAACGCGCCGCATTCTGGACCGCGCTGGTCTCATGCTTGAAGACATGGACCGCATCGAGATCAATGAAGCTTTTGCCAGCGTCGTGCTGGCTTGGCAAAAAGAAACCAAGGCTGACTTTGCGCGAGTGAATGTAAACGGCGGAGCGATTGCGCTGGGACATCCGCTTGGCGCGAGCGGTGCGCGGCTGATGACAACGCTGGTCCATGAGTTGCAACGAAGCGGCGGTCGTTATGGATTGCAGACCATGTGCGAAGGCGGCGGAATGGCCAATGCCACGATTATCGAGCGCCTGAAATAGCGCGGCAAGCAACTGCTTCCGATAACTGAAGCACGGAGAAACAACTCATGAAAATCAACGGTGCAAGCGCCCTTGTGACCGGCGGGGCCTCAGGGCTGGGGGCCGCCACAGTCCGCATGCTAGTCGCGGGTGGAGCCAAGGTTGTCATTGCCGACATCAATGAGAAAGCCGGCCAGGATCTTGCGCAGGAATTGGGCAGCGCCACCACCTTTGTAAAGACCGACGTGACCGATGAAAGCCAGGTCCGTGCGGCCGTAGAACATGCCGGCCAACAACACGGCGGGTTGCATATTGCCGTGACCACGGCGGGCATCGGCGTCGCGGAAAAGCTGTTGGGCAAGAACGGCATGCACGATCTTCAGAAATATATTCGCGTCTTGCAGGTCAACCTGATTGGCACCTTTGATGTCCTTCGCCAAGCCGCACAGCTCATGAGCGCCAATCAGCCGGACGAAGATGGTGGACGCGGAGTAATGATCACGACGGCGTCAGTCGCGGCGTATGAAGGGCAGATTGGACAAGCGGCATATTCGGCGTCAAAGGGCGGCATCGTCAGCATGACCCTGCCGCTGGCGCGGGAGTTGGCGCGGCAGGGCATACGGGTGTGCACGATTGCGCCGGGAATTTTTCATACACCGTTACTGGGCTCGCTGCCAGAGGCGGCATTGGCTTCGTTGAGTGAGCAAGTACCTTTTCCCAGACGCCTTGGCCAACCGCGTGAATATGCCGCTCTGGTGCAACATATCATTGAGAACAACATGATCAACGGTGAGACGATCCGTATTGACGGCTCGATACGCATGGCGCCGAAGTAAAGCCGGTAGGTTTCAGAGTAAGTGTAGACGAGGAAAGCAACCGCTTTTGTGTCTGTCCTCCTGAGCGCAGCGCCACCCATGCCTTATGACAGTCTTAAGATGATGGCAACAACAACCAGATAAACCTCACCTGAAAACTGAAAACGTTGTAGCCCCTCGTGAGCTACCATTTTTTGAAAATAAAGAACGCTGCAACCACGATAAAGAAAAACCCCACTGCGTAGTTCCACTTCATCTGTTCTTTCAGATACAAGGTGGAAAAGACCGAAAACACAACCAGCGTGATGATCTCCTGGATAGTCTTTAGTTGGGCCACGCTGAAATGGTGGCTGCCCCAGCGGTTGGCCGGGACCTGAAAGCAGTATTCAAGAGATGCGATCAGCCAACTCATCACCGTCACCTTCCACAGCGGCACATTCTGGTATTTGAGGTGTCCATACCAGCAAACGTCATGAAAATATTGGAAAGCAAGAGCAAGACAATCGTGAGCATCCATTTTTTATACCCGATTGTTTTGGTCGCAATCCAAGGCGGCTAGGTTTTCTTTTTTAAGAAATTCTCCACCCCGCGCCGGCAGTCTTCCGTCATGCGGGCGATGGCATTGGTCTCCACGCCCGCTTCCAACGCGGCCTGGAATGACAGGGAATCCATGTTATAGAGCAGGCGCTTGGAGAGCATGACCGCCGACGCCGATTTTGACGCCAGCCGCGCCGCGTACGCGTTCACCTCAGCGGTGAACCGGTCATCGGGATAGATGCGATGAATGAGGCCCAGTTCTTGTGCGCGCGCAGCGGAGACAGTCTCACCCGTAACCACCAGTTCAAACGCGGCCTTTTCTGAGACTGACCGGCGCAGGATCGCCATCACCATAGCGGCAACAAAGCCGATATTTACTTCCGGATAGCCGAACTGCGCGGAGTCGGCGGCAAGAATAATGTCACAGGCGGTGGCAATGCCGCATCCTCCGGCCAGAGCGCGGCCGTGGACGGCGGCAAGGATCGGGCATGGATGGTTGCGCATCATCAGAAACAGTTCTGCGGTGGAGCGCGCGTCGGCCATATTGTCGAGCACGCTGGCCTGCGTGGTCTTTCCCAGTCCGGCAAGATCGGCGCCGGAACAGAAGTCCGTGCCGGCACCGGCAAGCATGACAACGCGGCACTTGGGATCGCCGGCGGATGTGGTCATGGCGTTCTTTAACTCGGAGATCAGCTCGCCGTCGAGCGCATTACGCTTGTCCGGACGGTTCAAGGTGATCCGCGCGATCCCGTCCTGCACTTCGTAGAGAATTTTATGGGGCATTTTCTATGGGACCTCGATCACCATCCGCAGCAGCGCTGAGCTGTACGTTTTGCCTTGTGAGTCTGTTCTTAATGAGAGCGTGCCGCCGCCATCGAGCGATTGATGCAAAACAAAGTTGAGCGCGTGCAGGTTGGGAAGCTCGTATCGCTCCACTTCGCCCAGGCAAATCCCGACGAAGTGCTGTTTTACCCGTTCCGCCGTGACCTCGCGAACCAGGGTTGGATAGTGCTCCGGCTTGAGGGCGATCAGGCCGATGTTCGCGACGTCGCCCTTGTCACCGGAGCGTGCATGTGCGATTTGGAGTAGCTGGATTCGGGGCATAAGTGACGAACCTAGCTTTTACTACTAGGTCTAGATACAAATCAATGGTCATCCTTCATTTTGCCTACAAATATTTTTCTGGGATAAGTTAATCTGTCTCGGGTTGCTGCGGAGATAATACAATTTGGCGCATATGATTATTTCTGTCTTTCTCTTGACCCTTGTCTCGACGGGGCCGCATCCGGTGTTGATGGCACAAGCGGCTTCCCCGGCGCAGAGCTCGCCGTCAGTCACGCAACCGCAGGCATCGCCGGAAACAACGGCGGCACATAATTCCCAAAGCAAACGGGTGATGTATCTTGTGTCACCGGCTAAGACTGACCCGGACATCAAAGACGGAGATGGCGACAACCTGGTCCTGTTTGACCCGAAGGTTGCCCGCAATGCCAATCTGCTGGTTTTTATCGGTGGCACCAATCGCTACCACGGCGCGGACCAGCCTGGATTTGACGTTGAGCAGGCATTCGCTAAATCATTTCCGTCTGCGTTTCAGAGTTTGGCAGTGGACCTCGGCTACCGGGTGATAAGTCTGGATTTCAAATACGAGCCATCCGGAATCGCCATCTGCACCCGTATGGAGGACCCGACTTGTTATGAACGGTTTCGCCACAAAAAAATTTTTGGTACCGGCAGCATGCCCGACGTGCCGACGACTCCGGCCGAATCCATTGTCAACCGGCTGACCAAGCTTCTTCAATATGTCGCACGTCAATATCCCGATCAGGGTTGGCAAGGATACCTGGTAAACGGACAACCGAACTGGGGCCGCATCGCGCTCACTGGCCACTCGCAGGGCGCAGGTCTGGCGGCTTACCTGGCCAAGCGGGCGAAAGTCGCGCGCGTGATCCTGAACTCGAGCCCATGGGACCACGTTGAGCGCCCGCACCATGTTGCGTCGTGGCTTTCCTTGCCGAGTGCCACTCCTTACGAACGCTGGTATGGCTTGTATCATGCAAGAGAATCGCAGGCGGTGTGGATGGAACGCACCTATGCGGCCCTGCGCGTCCCCTATAACCACATTCGGGTGGAGAAGCTGGAGGTCCACTGCCCGGATGGAATGAACGGCGACCACTATCACTTTGGCGTGATCGGCATTAACTGCACACCACTCGATGCCGACGGCAAATACGCCTTCCGCAGCGATTGGGCTTTCGCGCTGGGCCAGGGAACTCCTTCGGAACAATGACCTCCTTTGTGCGATTTTGCCGAAGTCGGATCGGCAGTCCTTCGCGGCTTTGCACACCACTACTGTTTGGACCACGGCGGCACGACGCCGCTCATACGCGCGTACGCGATCAGCTGCCCCATGTGCTCGTTGTCATGAACGATGATACGAAGATACATGCCGTCCACGGTCGCCTCGCGATCTTCGATCTTCACTTTGCGCTTAAGATCAGCGGGCTTTACCGCAGCGTGGGCGGCTCTCACTGCTTCCAGCGAGCGTTTCAGCCACTTGATCACGTCCGCTTTCGCTGTCACAGACTTTTCCATGTCTTCTTTCAGGTCGTCAGGCATCTTGGGCCCAGTGACACTCAGCAGCCAGAAATTCGCGATGGCGATATGCATATAAACTTCGCTGGTGGAGCGGACTCCCGCTGCCGGACGCCATGAGAATTTGTCCGCGGGCGTTGCCTCAGCTAATGCGATGAGTTGATTGGAAACATGTTTCCACTCGCCGTCGTAGCCCTGCCATATTCCTTCGGGCGCTTGTGCGCGCAAGGTCTGGGAGGCCAGGAAAAGTAAGAAGAATAAAAGTGTCTTCATGGATCAGCTCCTTAAAAGCAAAGTTATGAACTAAACACTGGTTACCAAAACCTGTGGCGCCACCAGATTTTTGGGAATCAACGCCGGCCAATAGGCCACGATCTCATCGACTTTTGTGCGTCCCGCATTCAGGCCGGTCACGGACGGAGGGCCGTTCAGCGCGATCGGCACAAGTTCCTTCAGGAATCGTTCGACTGGCGCTTTCTCCATGCTGCGCACGCCGAGCCGTAGCGCCACTTCCGCAATGTCCGGCGACGGCGAGCCTGACATTTCACCGTGACAGGCGTCCACCCCGACGAATTCAGAATGAATTGCGTCAAACTTGAGTCCCAGCCGGTCCAACCGTTCGCGCAGAATTCGGTCTGCGGCCCTGGCTTTCTTGTAAGCGTCCGGCCAAGAGTAGACAAGCGTGCCCACAGCTTTGAACCCCGCGGCATAGCTGATGGAAACTTTGTAAAAGTCGGTTGCCGGATGGCCCTTGATGCCGGAGAAGCGCACGCGGTCCGCACCCTGCTGTTCCAGATTGATGGTAGTGAAGTCGGCGATGCCATCCGCGACGATGTAATTTTTGGGATCGCCGATCTCGTATAGCAGTTGTTCCGTCACGCCGGGCACTGTTACACGTCCGCCGGAACCCGCGTGTTTGGTAATCACAAACGTTCCATCAGGTTCGGCTTCAATGATGGGATAGCCGATACCGGCGTAGTCCGGCATGGTCTCCCAATCCACCTGACAGTTGCCGCCGGTGCACTGCGCGCCACACTCAATGACATGACCGGCGATGGTGCCGGCGGAGATCTGGTCCCAATCGTCGGCTTTCCAGCCGAACTCGCGGGCCATGGGGCCCAGCGCCAGCGCCGCATCATTACAGCGTCCAGTGATCACAATGTCCGCGCCTTGGCCCAGCGCCTCAGCAATGGGAAACGCGCCAAAGTAGACATTCCCGCTCAGCACACACGAGCGGATCGTACTCAAGGGTTCGCCGGTATCGAGGTTGCGCAGTTCAATACCCTGGTCCAGAAATTCGTCCAATCGAGGCATGATGTCATCGCCTTTGACCACGCCGATCTTCATTCGCCCAGCGTAGCCTGCGGCGCGAAGGACCGTGGACACCGCTTCCTGGCAAGCATCGGGATTCACGCCTCCGGCGTTCGTGACCACTTTCACGCCGCGTTCCACCATCTCATGTGCGCCGCGCTTCACCATGCCAACGAAGTCATGTGCGTAGCCCGCATGCGGATCACGCGCACGCAGTTTTTGAAGGATCGACATCGTGATTTCAGCCAGGTAATCCAGCGTGAGGTAATCGAGCGGGCCGCCGCGGAGTAATTGGAGCGGGGCTTCCGGTGAGTCGCCCCAGAAGGCCGAGCCATTGGCGATGCGGATCATGACGCAGCTCCAGCGCCGTTTTCGAGCCGCTCACGTAGCACGCGCTTGAGCACCTTGCCCGTCGGGTTCTTGGGAAACTCGGCCATCACGTGAATCTGCTTCGGAACTTTAAAACTAGCCAAGCGCGAGCGCGCGTGGGCCAGAAGAGAATCTTCATTGAGCTGCGCGCCATGCGCAGGCACCACGCAGGCGACCACTTTCTCAATCCAATATGGATCATGCAAGCCGATCACGGCAACCTCAGCCACGCCGGGATGCTGCGCAATCGCCTCTTCCACTTCCTGGCTGGAAACGTTTTCCCCGCCGCTCTTGATCATGTCCTTCTTGCGGTCAAGGAAATAAAGCCAGCCGTGTTCATCCACGTAAGCGACGTCGCCGGTGTGGTGCCAGCCTCCGCGACTGAGCGCTTCATTGGCTGCCGGATCTTCGAAATAGCCAGGTGTAACGCTGGGCCCGCGCACCACGATCTCACCCGGTTTGCCGCGCTCTACGTCTTTCATTTCCTCGTCGACAATGCGCAGCTCCAGCGGGAGATGGCTCACCCCGATTGGGTCCGGCGCGGCCAGCATACGTTCGAGGTCTCCTGCCGGTGTGGTCGACCCAAGCGCGGTGGTCTCCGTCTGGCCCCAGCAGTTGATCCATTCGGCATGGGGTGTGAGTCGCCGCCAGCGCTGGAACACCGGCGTAGGCAGGTATTGGAAGACGAACAGCCGTTTGAGGCTGGAGAGGTCAACGGCTTCAATCAACGGCATGCTGATGAGCCCGACCCAGACCGTGGCAGGCAGCGCAATCGTATTTACTTTTTGCACGGCGATGGCGTGGATGATCAGGTCAGGTTTAGGCAGCGGAATCACCACGCTGTCACACCCGGAGGCAAAGCAATTGAAGGTCATCACCAGGCCGGCAACATGAAACATAGGCAAAGCAAGCAGATAGCGCGTGCCGCGGTCCGCGCCATAGTCAGCGTATGTGGCAATCAGATACGAGTAAAAGTTCAGATGCGTCAGCACCACGCCTTTGGGTTTTGCTGTTGTGCCGCTGGTAAAGATGATCAGATGCGGGTCATCGGCGGCAACAAACTGCTCCACCGGACTGGCATCGCGCGCGGCGAGCGTTGTACGGAATTGCTCGTCCATAACGAACTGTACAGCCGGGGCCTTGCTTACCTTGGCCTGAAACGTCGGCTCAATCAGCAGGGCCTTCACGCGGGTCTTTTCCAGGACGTAACTAACGTCTTCGGCGGTGAACATCAAGTTGATAGGGACCAGTACGGCGCCGATACGCGCACAGCCGAAGAACGTGGCCACATATTCCGGAGAATTTGTGGCAAAGATAGCCACAGCGTCGCCACGACTGATGCCATTTTCCATGAGCAGGCCGGCAATGCGATTGGCAAGCGCGTCCAATTCGGCATAAGTAAGCTCGCGCCCAAGGAAGTGGGCCGCGCGCTGCTGCGGTGTGCGCGACGCGCTCCGGCGAAGAGCGTCACCGACGTTGAAGCGATGGATCAGGTTGTACTCAAGCGTATCCATCTGTTCTAGAGCTTCTCTTCCTTGGCGATGATCTCTTTCATGACCTCAGACGTGCCCGCGCCGATCGTGTTCAATCGGAGATCACGCCACATGCGTCCGATGGGATACTCCGTGGTGTAAGCAAAGCCGCCGAAGATCTGCATGCAGTCGTAGGCAACTTTCTGTGAGAGTTCGGACGTATAGAGTTTGGCCATGGTGATCTCGCGCACGGCTCGCTTGCCGCGGTTCACCAGGTCCAGTGCGCGATAGGTCAGCCAGCGGCCCGCTTCAACGGCGGTGAGGTGCTCGGCAAAACGATGGCGCCATACCTGGAACTTTCCTATGGGCGAACCAAACGCTGTGCGTTCATGGCCATAATCAATGGCCCAGCGCAGGCCTTTTTCCATGGCGGCGAGAGCACCGAGAGAAGCGACCAGCCGCTCTCCCTGGAAATTTTCCATGATGTAGTAGAATCCGCGGTCTTTTTCGCCCAGTATGTTGCGCACAGGAACGCGGCATTCGTCGAAGAACAACTCCGCCGTGTCAGACGCCAGGTTGCCGATTTTCTTCAGCTTCTTTCCCACCGTGAAGCCTTTTGTTTTGGTCGGGAACAGCACCAGAGAAATTCCTTTGTGCCCTTCAGCGCCGGTGCGCACAGCCAGAACAATATAGTCGCAGCGCGTCCCGTTGGTAATCCAGAGCTTCTGCCCGGAGATGACCAGATCATTGCCTTCGACGCGTGCCCGTGTTTTGACCGCAGCCACGTCCGAGCCGCCACCGGGTTCGCTGATGCCCAGCGCGCCGATCCACTCGCCCCGCACCGCCTGCGGGATGAATTGGTCTTTCTGTTCCGCTGTACCAAGCTCCTGGATCACGGGAATGGTCATATCGGACTGGACCAGAAACGCCATGTTGATGCTGCCGCTGTCAGAATTGCTCAAGGATTCCACGTAGGCCGCGGTGGCCCACCAGTCCTGCCCGCTGCCGCCCCATTGGGGATCAATGCGTATGCCGAACATTCCCAGTGCGCCGGCTTTGTTGAACAGCTCGCGCGGGAAGATGCCCTCTTCGTCCCATTCGGCAGCGTACGGTGCAATCTCTTCTTTACAGAAGCGCGTTACGGTTTGCCGGATGAGGTCATGCTCTTCCGTGAAATACGGAAACTCAGTGCTTGGCTGCTGAACTGCGTGCGTGCTCATTGGCATCGGCATTCTCCTGCGATTGGATTTCCACCAGCATTTGCCCCGGCGCAACCATATCACCGGGCTTGACCAGAACGGCCCCAACCACGCCATCCATGGTGGCCTTAATAGTTTGCTCCATTTTCATGGCTTCCAGCGTGATAAGTGCGTCGCCGGCTTTCACCTTCTGGCCTGCGCAGGTCAGTACGCGCAAGACCTGGCCGGGCATGGGTGCGTTTGCCGTCTGTTGCTGGCCTGTGCCCGCGCGCCGGGGATAGCGAGGCAGACGTTTTGCAGTCCGCTGTATAGAACCGGAACGAATGTAGTATTCGTCATTGTCTTCATGAAACCGATGTTGATGAACGTGAAACTCGCGGCGAATGCCGTCGATCAGTGCGACAGCGTGTCCGTCTTTGATGCTCGCGACTTCAACTTCTAGAACCTCTACGCCCGCAATGCTTACTGGCGCCAGACATTCGCGGCCGCCGATTTCCAGCTTCATGGCTGGTCCAGCAACCGGGTTATTGCGAAAGCGAATTGGTATGGAAGGAAGCACAGCGCGCCGCAGGTGCTCGGCGTGTTCGATGTAGGCCCGGAGAATGGCAGCGTGAATCGCGTCATCGGCTTCACAGCGCGCTGGTTCGTGCGCCAGTTGAAAACCGGTGTGGGCGCGGCCAGCGCGAAACTCTTCATGCTCCAGGACACAGATGAGGTGCTCACGGTTCGTCGCAACTCCCTGGGCGGCGAAATGCTTGAGCGCATAGACCAGCTTGCTGATGGCTGTATTGCGATCGGCCGCATGCGCAATCACCTTGGCCAGCAGCGAGTCGTAGTAGACGCCGATCTCTGTACCTTCTTCAACACCGGTGTCCACACGCACACCGTCCATACCTAAAGGAGGTTGCCACACACGCAGGGTTCCCGTGGAAGGAAGAAAATTGTTGGCCGGGTCTTCCGCGCAAAGCCGTGCTTCAATGGCATGCCCCGTCGGCTGCGGCGGATCGTTCGGCAACCTGCCGCCCTGTGCAATCTCAATCTGCAAACGGATCAGGTCCAGGCCGGTCACCATCTCCGTAACCGGATGCTCAACTTGAATGCGCGTATTCACTTCCATGAAGTAGAACTCGCCCGAAGGCGCAAGCAAAAACTCTACGGTGCCGGCGCTGGTGTATCCGATCTTGCGGCAAAGCGCGAGCGCGGCCTCCGCCAGGCGACTCCGCAACGCTGGGGTAACGGCAGGCGACGGGCTCTCCTCAATGATCTTTTGATGACGCCGCTGGATGGAGCAATCGCGCTCATACAGATGCATGAGAACGCCGTGATGGTCGCCGAAGACCTGGATTTCGACGTGGCGTGCTCCTTCAACATATTTTTCCACCAGCAGTTCGCCATTACCGAAGGCGCGTTCGGCTTCTCCGCGGGCGGCAGTAAAGGATTCCTGAAACTCCGCGGCGCTCCGGACGATGCGCATGCCGCGGCCCCCGCCTCCGGCGGAAGCTTTAATCAAAAGAGGAAAGCCAGGCGCAAAAAAATCTTTCTCTGTTCCGGCTGGGACCACCGGGACGCCGGCTCCTTCGGCCAGCTTACGCGCCTCAGTCTTTGATCCCATGGCGCGAATCACCGCCGAGCGCGGCCCGATGAAAACGATACCGGCGTTTTCACACGCGGCGGCGAACGCGGCATTTTCCGCCAGGAAACCGTATCCGGGATGAATAGCGTCAGCGCCGGTGCGTCGCGCAGCGGCCAGGATCGCATCAAGATTCAGATAGGACTCACGCGGAGCGGAAGCTCCTATCGGCACCGCCTGGTCGGCCAAGCGAACATGCAGGGCATTGCGGTCGAAATCCGAGTAGACAGATGCGGTCTCAATGCCCATCGCGCGGCAGGTACGCAGGATGCGCACAGAGATCTCGCCGCGATTGGCAATCAGGATTTTGCGAAATAACTTCATGCTACAAAAAATCCATCGACTCTACACCCGAGAGAGCCTTGCGATAGTAGGGTTCCCTCGCTGGGCTCGGGATAAAACAAATCAATGCCGAAACACTCCCCACTCCATGGTCCCTTCTACCGGGGCGTTGTACGCCGCGGATAAAGCAATGGCGACGACGGTGCGCGTGTCCCGCGGATCGATCACGCCGTCGTCCCACAAGCGCGCGGTGGCAAAGTAACAGTCAGACTCGCGCGCGATCTGGTCTTCCAGCATCTTGCGGCCCATCGCCATCTTGGCTTCATCCACAGGCTGTCCAGCTTTGGCTGCTGCTTCACGCCGGATAATGTCCATCACGCCGGAGAGCTGTTTCTCTCCCATCACGGCAATGCGGTGGTTCGGCCAGGTGAACAGGAACCTTGGTTCGTAAGCGCGTCCGCACATGGCGTAATTGCCCGCGCCGTAAGACCCGCCAACCATGATGGTGATGGCCGGCACTGTGGAGTTTGAAACCGCGTTAATCAGCTTAGCGCCATTGCGAATGATCCCATTCTCTTCATACGCGCGGCCCACCATGAATCCGGTGATGTTTTGCAGAAACAACAACGGGACCGACTGCTGGTTGCACAGCTGTATGAACTGCGCGCCCTTGCCCGCCGATTCCGACATCAGCACTCCGTTGTTGCCGAGAATGCCGATGGGAAAACCGTGTATGTGAGCAAAGCCAGTCACCAGCGTGGGGCCATATTCCGGCTTGAACTCCGCAAAGTCGCTGCCATCCACGATGCGCGCGATCACGTCACGAATCTCAAACGGTACCCGCACGTCCGCGGAGGCGATGCCGAGCAGTTCGTCAGGATCGCAGATAGGCTCTTGCACCGTGCGAAGAGTTGGCATCGGCGGCTTGGGACGGTTGAAGTGGCTGACAATTTCACGGGCAATGCGGATCGCGTCCAGTTCATCTTCCGCCAGATAATCGGAAAGGCCCGATTTCCGCGAGTGCATCTCCGCGCCGCCCAGGGATTCTTCATCGCTGACTTCACCGGTCGCCATCTTCACCAGCGGCGGGCCAGCCAGAAAAACCTGGGCCTGTTTTTTCACCATCACCACATAGTCCGACATGCCCGGCAAATACGCTCCGCCTGCCGTGGAGCTGCCGAACACAACGGAGATTGTGGGAATGCGTTCTTTAGAACGCCGTGTGATTTCACGGAAGCCGCGTCCGCCAGCGACGAAGATTTTGCTTTGTACCGGAAGATCGGCCCCCGCCGACTCCACCAGAAGAATGCTGGGCAGATGATTGGTGCGAGCAATATCCGCCAGGCGCGCGTTCTTCCACAGGCCGGCTTCACTGGTGGCGCCGCCCTTGACTGTGGCTTCATTCGCGGTGATGAGGCATTCTCTTCCGCACACCAGCCCCACGCCGCCAATCACTCCGGCGCCGGGAAACTCATTCTCCATGCCGTGGCCCGCCAGCGGCGCAATCTCCAGGAAGTACGAGCCTTCGTCCAGGAGCATCTCCACGCGGTCGCGCGGGAGCAGTTTGCCCCGCTCAACGTGGCGCTTCACGTATTTTTCGCCACCACCTTCGATGGACTTCTTCAGCTCGGTTTTTAGACGATCCACCGCTGCTTGCATCGCCGCATAATTAGCCCGGTAGAGGGGCGATTCGTGGTCGACGGTCGAGCGGAGGTGCGGCACGGCAAATTACTATATCAGGCATTGGTGTGGGCGGCAGGTGTTCAGCTTACGCAAAAAACTCCTGAAAAACTCTTGTAATCCGCTGTGGAAGGTCACCGCCGGGCTTCTTGGGCAATAGCTCGTGGCCTGCTCCTTCAATTTCCAACTGTAGCGTGCGCGCGGGAACCAGAGCCAGCGCGGACTCCATCTCTGCATGAGAGCCAAACGGATCTCGCGCGCCGTGGACAAACAAAGCCGGCGACGCGAGCTTGGGAAAGTGGGCCGTGCGTAATTCCGTAGGCTTGCGTGGCGGATGCAGCGGATAGGAAAGCAAGAGGAGTCCCGCGACAAGACTGGGTTGTTCGGAAGCCAGCATAGTCGCGTGTCTGCCGCCGTAGGAATGACCGCCCAGAAAAATCCGCCCGGAAGTTTTTCCGCGCAAAATATTCACGGCCCGGCCAAGGCCTTCGCGATCGCGTGCGGCCCCGGCAGGAAATGGCGGCCCATGCGGACGCGCTTGACGGAAAGGCAGATCACATCGCAGAACCAGGAACCCCTCATCTGCAAAGGCGGTTGCAACCGCAATGAGTAGCTTGGACTGGCAGTTTGCGCCGGCGCCGTGGGTCAGGACCAGCGCATCACCGTTGGCCTGCTGCGGCTGGTGCAGAAAGCCCCGGACCGCGGGTTCAGCGGTGAAGTCGGTAAACTCGGTGATTGAATTCGGAGAAGACACGGGGATTGATTGTATGCGAATCGAGCGCAGACAAAACAACCGAAGAAGTAGAAGACGCAGCCGGGGGCGGCTGCGGTCCACGGTCAATGGTTGCTATCCGCATTGGCACAACGCCTATTGCGAGACTTCCACCGGAACTTCTCTGAGCTGCTCCACTTCCGCTTGCATCCGCTGTGCGGCTTGTTTGCGGCTGGTAAAGCGGAATGGCTCGGGTGAAAATTTGAGCGTGGCCCGAACAGAACTTTTGCTGAGCAGATTGAGCAAGTGGGGAAACATAGTCATCTTGCCCCAGTAACAGACTTCCGTCCCGGCTATTCCGTCGGACAAGGTGTAAGAGATGCAGGCAGCGGTGATCGGGGCTTGCAGGGCCACGGCTGGCTGAAATAACGATGAATGAAACGGCAGCAGCCGGGAACCATCAGAGCTTGTTCCTTCTGGAAACAGGACCAGGCGCACATCATTGGCCAGCGCGGATTGCATTTCCGGCAGAACAGAATGTGTTTCGCTGCGCCGTGAACGGTCCACATAGACAGCGCCGGCCAGTGTGGCAATCCATCCGACGCCCGGCCACGAGCGCACCTCCTGTTTGGACACAAAGGAACACGGGGTAACGGCGCTGAAGACCAGGATATCGAGGTAGCTAAGATGGTTGCTGGCCATCAACCCGGGGCCGGGGAGAACGCCCTTCACATCGATCTGGATTCTCATCCGTGGCAGCGTCCTCCCGCACCACTTGTGCAGGATGTTGGTCCGATCTTGCGGGGTCAGCTTGCCGGAAAGCCTGGTCAGCCCGTATTCAGCCAGACACGCGACTACTCCCCAGGCCAGCGCAGATCCACGCACGATCACGCGTACAACTCTTTGCGGCAGCGGAGCGGGAGGGGAGTGTGTCATTTATGCCAGCCAACGCCTTCGGCTTTCATCTTAAATTCTCAGCCATCTTAAAGCTCTTCGCGAATATTTATTAAAACTCGGTGCAAGATCGGCGTTCCGCAACATTCAAGAGTAAGGGGGAGTGTGCCTGGGGCAGATCTGGCTTCCGCCGACGAACCAGCCCACTCGGGGTATAAGGCTTCATCCGGTGGCCTGAAAAGCAGCCGTAAAAGCCCCCTCTGGATAGAACACGGGCAAACAGCTAGACTAATTCGCAGACTTTACACGACTAGAGGCCGGGCCCGGTAAATTCCTACGGCGCTTTACACGCCGGTTGTGTTCTGATTTTTTGGAGATGAGGGAAACAACAGAATGAAGGCATTTATCCGTACGACATTATTATTTTTATTAATCATCGCCGTAGGATGTGGATCCAGCAAGAATGTCCAGCCCACGCCGGCGTCGGTAGCGTTGATGTACGTTGTGGGCCAGGGGGCCAACAACATCGTGGGCCTGGCAGAAAAATCCACGGGGGAACTTTCCTCGCTTGGAACTCCGTTCACCGCCACCAATCCCCGGCCTGTAGCTCTGGCGTTGCACCCGTCAAAGAATTTCATTTACGTGGCCAATATAACTTCCAACACCGTCTCCGGGTTCACCGTGGACCACCAAGCCGGGTTGCTCACGCCGATCGGCACCGCGCTGCCGCCTACGCCGGTAGGCAGCAGCCCAGTGAGCCTGGGCATTAACTCTGGAGGCCAGTTCCTCTTTGTGCTCAACCAGGGTTCTGCCTCGATTTCGGTTTTCAGCATTGATGCTGTCCGGGGAATTTTGACCGAGATTGTTGGATCGCCCTTCCCTACGGCGGTAAACCCCCAGAGCCTGGCGGTTTCTCCAAACACGGGGTTCCTGTATGTCGGCAACGGCGCACTCGGAACCGTCTCAGCTTTTTCGATTGCCAGCAGCGGCGCCTTGAGTCCGGTGGCGGGCTCGCCCTTTACCGCGGGAGGCAGCATTGCAGGAGTCACGATTGATCCCAAGGACCAATTCCTTTTTGCCGCCGATTCAACCGGCAACAAAATTGTGAGTTTCAGCATTCAGGCCAGTGGCGCGCTTGTGCCGGTGGCTGGATCGCCGTTTACCACCGGGACCACGCCGGTTTCCATCGCGGTGGACAGCACCAGTTCGTTCCTCTACTCCGCCAACCAGGGATCGAGTGATGTTTCCGGCTTCAAGCTCAGCTCCGGCGTGCTGACCCAGGTTTCCGGCTCGCCTTACACGACGGAAGCCACCGGTGTTACCACAGCCACCAAGCCTGCATACGTGATCGTGGACGTGACGAATGCTTTTGTCTACGTTGGTAATTCCGGGACGAATGCGATTGCCGCATTTACCATGAAATCGGCGGATGGCACATTGACGACCGTGACGGGATCACCCTTCGGTCAGTCGGTAGGGCCGGTGTGGATCGTGTCGACGAAATAGATCGGTGGCACCGACTCTCTAGCAGGTGAGTCGTAGTAGTAGAGACGAGGCATGCCTCGTCTCTACCTATCTAATCATCACTAACGGTTTCAGTGCGCGGGTTTAAAGACCTCTCCGCCTTTCATCACGAAGTCAATTTTCTGTAGAACGCTCACATCCGTCATGGGATCGCCTTTCACCGCGACGATGTCAGCGTACTTTCCTGCGGCAATGCTGCCCAGATCATTCTGCATTCCCAGCAGCTCAGCAGCATTGAAGGTGGCGGAACGGATAGCCTGCGCCGGGGTCATGCCGTATTTCACCATCACGGTGAATTCCAAAGCCGGGTTAATGCCCCAGTCAAAACCTCCTACGTCTGTGCCAAAAGCAATTTTCACGCCCGCGGCGATGGCGCGGCGGAAGGTCGCTTCATGGATCTTGATCATATCCACCCAGACGCGCGCTCCGGCTGCGGCGCGGCCCTCGGCCACGTATTCACCTACATAAAGAGTGGGCACGTAATAGATGCCTTTTTGCACCATGGTCTTCATGTCGGCATCGGCGATGTACATTCCATGCTCAATGGAATCCACCCCGGCTTCCACCGAGTTGTGCACGCCATTCAACGCGGCGGCGTGTGACGCCACTTTGTGATGCTCACGATGCGCCTCATCCACAATGGCATGCAGTTCGTCGGGAGTGAAGGTAGGTATGTCATCCAGCACGCCGTCAGGCCGGACAAAATAGCTGCGGTCCGAGTAGACCTTGATCCAGTCAGCGCCAAAGCTGATCTGCTCGCGCACGGCTTTGCGCGCGTTGTCCGGGCCGTCTACCACCTGGACTCCGTGCGGCACCGGAACTTCCGGAGAATAGCCCGTCAGCGGATACGCGCCGGTCACGTCCATGGCGCGGGTTGCGACCTTCATTCTGGGGCCGGGAATAATCCCGTTGTTGATGGCCTTCTTCAAATCGACGTCGGCATACCCCGCGCCTTCCGTCTCCAGATCGCGAATGGTAGTGAAGCCGTATTCCAGCGCGCGGCGCACCGAGCGCGTGCCCAGGATCGCGCGATACGCGGCTGATTGTTTCAACAACTGCACGTCATAGTCTTCCGCCGTGATGTCGCCCTGCAACAGCGCATGTGTGTGCGTGTCAATCAGGCCGGGGAGGCAGGTGTGATCGGAAAGGTCCACGACCTGGCCCGGATTACCCGCCGGAGGATTAGCGTTCTCCTGTACTTCGCGTATACGTTCGCCTTGGATGGTGATCAGCACGTTGTGCTGCACTTTGCCAGTTTCCGGCTGGATCAAGACGCCGCAGCGCACGTAATGGTCGACCAAAGGCGCTTTCGTCTTCTGCTCCTGCCCCGCAGCCAGCAGAGCCAGCGCAAGTACCGTAGTAAGAATCGAGACACGACGCATAAGTCTACCCCCTTAAACAAGCTGCTAATCCTAACAGATGGTGAATTGCCTCAAAAGTAGAAGATGTTTTTTCTGTGCTACTATGCAATTTTCCGCTTGGGGAGAACCAGGTATGGATTCCACTCTTCGCCCAATGAGTACTTCCCAGATCCTGGATCGAACTTTCTATCTTTATCGGAAAAACCTCTTGCTGTTCATGGGGATTGCTCTTGTTGCCCCGGCCTTGTCTCTGGTTTCGCGCCTGGTGCTGTTGGCCATTTTTGGACAGCCTGTGATACCGCAGCCGGGTAACTTTGATCCCGCAATCTGGCAAGGCCTGATCGTGCAAGGTGTGGTCGGGACGATTGTTGGCGTGATTGTGTACGCCATCGGCAATGCGCTTGCTTCCAGCGCCACCATCCATGCTGTTTCCATGGTGCACCTGGGCAAAACTACAACCATCCAGGAGTCTTATGCCAAGATCAAGCCGATCTTCTGGAGAGTCCTCCGAATCGTTTTTACTATATGTTTTTTTGCCTTTGCCCCTTTTGTCCTTGCTTACGGCTTGATCATCGCAGCCGGCCTTGGTGCGATCCTACTGCTGAAAGGTGGCGGTAACTCCGGGGTGGCTTTGGGTTTGGTTGCCCTTATCGTGGGCTTGGTGGGCCTTGCGGGGATATGCGCCAGCGTCGTCTGGTGGGTTTATGCCTGGTGCCGCTATGCCCTGGCTGTGCCCGCCAGTACGTTGGAGAACCTTCCGGCGAGACAGGCATTGATCCGGAGCAGGCTGCTCTCAAAAGGAAGCCGGGGAAGGATTTTTGCCGTCTTTTTCCTTACCGGATTGATGACGGTTGTTCTGACCTACGTACTCCAGGCGCCCGCGCTCATTGCAAACAACATGCTGGTGATGAACGCGCAAACGCGCTTCAGCATGGCTTCTTTGCTCTGGATCTACCTTGCTGAGTTCTTCGCCGCCACGTTTGCCGGCCCTATTGCAACCATTGCCATCGCTTTGTTGTATTACGATGAGCGAATTCGCAGGGAAGCTTTTGATCTGCAATTGATGATGGAAGCTCTGGGCCAAACGACAGCTGCTCAGCCCGGCCCGACGCAGGCTGCTACGGCGGGTCCGCCCGGCATTGCCTAGACTGGGGCGGCTCTTTTCCAGTTTCAGTTCTGTGGTACTATGCCCGCACTTGCCCTGAAGGAGAATTGCTTCTATGGACTCAACCTTGCGGCCCATGAGCACATCGCAGGTTCTGGACCGGACCTTCAGCCTATACCGGCAAAACTTTGCCTTGTTTGCCGGCATCACGGTCCTTCCGCCGGCGCTCATTCTCATAGGTCAAATACTGCTCCTTACAGTGTATAACCCGATCACGCGCGGGCCTTTTGGCGGATCTGGGATAGGTGCTACGCCAGACTTTGTTAAGGTTGGACTCGGGTTCATGGTCTACCTGGCACTTCTGGTGCTTGCCTTCATTGGTTACGCCTTTGCTTCCGGGGCCTCAGTTTATGCGGTTTCGCGAGTACACCTGGGCCATCACACTACGATTGCCGAATCCTACCGGCTGATCATGCCTTACTTCGGAAACATTCTGGGTATTGTGGTCATTGTTGGTGTATGTGTTTTCGGTGTAATTATCGTTGGGGTCGCTTGCGTGGTAGTTCCATTTGCCATAGGTGTTGCGGACGGCGGGTTACGGAGCTTTTCCTCGGCGGCGGCGGCGGGCATGTTGGTAGGCAGCCTAATTTGTCTGGCCACTTTAGTTGTTGCGTTCTATCTGACTGCCAAATTTTCCCTGGCCGTACCGTCGTGCGTCCTGGAAAGGCTGGGAGTCTTTGACAGCATCAGAAGAAGTTGGAGCCTGACTCAGGGCACCGTCTGGCGTCTGATTCTTGTTATCTTCCTTGCCGCTGTTTTCGCTTGGCTGGTAAGTGCGGTGCTCTCCATACCCTATGTTATCGGTGTCGGTCTGATGGTCAGCAAAAAAGATCCCTCTGTGTTGACGCCATTTCTGGTCTGGCAATATGTGGCTGAATTTCTTGCGCGTACCGTGGCAGGCCCGGTCTCCACCATCGCCGCCGCTCTTATCTATTACGATCAGCGTGTGCGCAAAGAAGCCTTTGACCTGCAATTGATGATGGAAGGCATAGGTCAACCGGCAGCCGCTCCGCCGGTTCCGCTGCCAGCCACCCCGCCTCCGCCTTTCATTGGATGAAATACCACACGGCAAGAGTTTCGGCCACACCGGCGGTCTTCGGACTGGCGATCCTGGGTATGCTTTTTTTTGCTTTGCCGGCAAGGGCAACCAGCCTGTCGGTTGCCGAGTATCGCCAACAACTTCACGACCTCGCGGAAAAAGTGGAGTCTCTGGAAGCACATCCCGAGCAAGCGGGAGAGGTGGACTCCGCTATCCCTGACCACGTTACTGTGAGCACCGCCGCCGGCGAGACAACCGTTAGCTACCATGACCTGAAGAACGATCTGACAGTTTTTTCCAAGGCCGAACCGGAGAAGCGTTCCGTGCTGCTTCGCCAGATAAAAAATTATGTCCAGGCCCTTAGCTCTGAGGCCGAAGCTTACGATAAAAGCAGGAGTGATCCGGCGCTGGCGCGCGACAAGCTGAATAGCATTCTCTCCCGGCATGAGTTTCACAATGTAAGCAGCCCCAGCGTTATAGATATGTTGCTGTCCAGGATCTTCCGCTGGCTCTCTCGCCTGCTGGACAACATCTTTGCCCGCCGTTTGGGCTCGCGGTTTGATTGGCTGCAAGGCTTGATTTATGTGCTGGTGGCAGCAGCGTTAATTCTGCTGGCGGTATGGACCATACGCCGCCTGCGCCGGCCGCGAGAAGAACTGCCGCAGCGGGAGATTGTCCCTTTTTCTCCTTCAGCCAAGGGCTGGCGTAGCTGGCTGGCTGAGGCCCGTGCGCTGGCTCAAAAACAAGATTGGCGCAATGCCATCCATCTGGCCTACTGGGCGGGGATTTCTTACTTGGAAGAAGGCGGCTCATGGAAGCCCAATCGTGCGCGGACGCCCCGGGAGTATCTGCGTCTTCTAGGCACGCGGGCGGCCCATTATCCGGCGCTGGCGGCGCTGACGCGCAAGTTTGAAATTATCTGGTATGGCGACCGCACTGCCGGTGAATCGGATTTCCAGGAAACCCTGGGCCAGCTTGAGAGGTTAGGGTGCCGATAGCAATCGACAAAAGCGATCGCCGCCTGCTCCTGTGGGCGGCCGCGGTCCTGCTGCCTATCATTGTTGCGCTGGCGCTTTCAGCGCGGGGCAAAGAAGAAGACTCCGGGGTCCCTAGCACGTATTCGGCACAAGCTAAGGGCGCCAAAGCTGCCTATTTGCTCTTGCAAGACCTGGGATACAAAGTGGAACGCTGGGAGCGTTCTCCGTCAGAGCTGCCCGTGGATGCGGAGCGTACAGTGCTTGTGCTTGCCCTTCCGCTCCGTTCTCCTTCCCAGGAAGAGAAAAATGCGCTGCAAATATATCTGAGCCGTGGGGGAAAAGTACTGGCAACAGGCTCTACCGTTGAGATGTACCTTCCTTATGCGGACACGGACCGCGAACCTCTGCCGGCGCCCAGTTGGAAAGAGTATCAGCCGCAATTACTTACTTCCTTGACGCGCGGCGGAGCCATACGGATGTCTCCGGGAGCGTACTGGAATAAAGCCTCCACTGCGTGCCTTGCCCACTATTCTGACGATGGCAGGCCCATCGTGGTCTCATACCGGGTTGGAAAAGGTGAAGTGATCTGGTGGGGTGGGAGCACTCCGCTGACCAACGCCGCCATTGGAAGTTCAGGCAATCTCGCCCTGCTGTTGAACTCGCTGGGCGAAGCCGACGATGTGCACGTCTACTGGGACGAATACTTTCACGGCTACCGCAGCTCGGTCGGTTCCTACTTTTGGCACAGCCTTCCCATCATGTACGCCCTTCTCCAATGTCTCGTCATCTTTGCGTTGGTGGTGTTTACGTACTCCCGGCGCAATGGCCCTATCCATCCCTGGGGCGAGCCGGTGCGGCTCTCCCCGTTGGAGTTTGTTCACACGCTGGGCAATTTGTATCGCCGCGCAAACGCGGCCCATTCCGCGCTGGAAGTGCCGTATACCCGGTTCCGCGTCTTGGCGATCCGCCAGCTTGGACTCAAAACCGACGTCTCCTCCGCCGATCTGGCCCGCGCCGTGCGCAACCGTCTGGGCTACAAAGACGACGATCTGGACAAATTGTTGCAGCAGATTGAAACCGCTCTGTATGATCCTGGCTTGGATGAAGCCCAGGCCCTGGAGTTGGTGCAGCAACTCAGCCATCACGGGCAAAACTTAAAATTGATTCCGTTGGAAAGACAGGAGAACATTTCTCATGCAGGCAGTCTCCCGAGTGCTAGCGCACGGACGAACTGAGCTGGCCAAAGTCATCGTAGGCCAGGAAGATCTGATCAACCAGTGCCTGCTTACCGTCCTGTGCGGAGGCCATGCTCTGCTGGAAGGCGTGCCGGGCATCGCCAAGACGCTGGTGGTCAAATGCTTTGGCCGCATCTTTGCCCTGGATTTTCGCCGCGTACAGTGCACCTCTGACTTGATGCCAGCGGACATCCTGGGCAGCAACGTCCTCAATCTTTCTACCAGCGCCTTTTCCCTCCATCGCGGACCTTTGTTTACCGACCTTCTGCTGGCCGACGAGGTGAACCGCATGCCTCCACGCACACAGGCTGCCGTGCTTGAGGCCATGGAAGAACGTCAGATCACCATCGATGGCACAACCTATCCTCTCTCTCCATTCTTCACCGTATTTGCCACGCAGAACCCAATCGAGTTTGAAGGCACATACCCGCTGCCGGAAGCGCAGTTAGACCGCTTTTTGCTAAAAATCAAAATCACCTACCCGGCGGCAGAACAGGAAATTACCATCCTCCAGCACCACCATGAAGGATTTGACTCGCACAATATTGATGCCGCGAACCTGGTCGCTTTGCCCAAGGAAGAGTTGGCTGCGGCCCGCGCTGAAGTGCGCAAGACGACAGTGCAGCCGGCGTTGTTCCGCTACATGGTGGAGATTATCCGGCGCTCGCGCGACTGGCCTGCTCTTGCTCTGGGTGCCAGCCCGCGCGCCGCGATCAGCCTGCTGATGGTGGCCAAGGCCATAGCTGCCCTGGAAGACCGGGACTACCTGATTCCAGACGATGTGAAAGCCGCCGCCCTCCCGGTATTGCGCCATCGCGTGATGATGAAGCCGGAAGCCGAGCTTGAAGGTTTGCAGAGTGACCAGATATTGACTGAGATCATCGGATCGGTTGAGGTCCCGAAGTAATGCGGCAACCAACGCTGCTCCCGGCTCCTTTGAGCGTGCGCGGCAAGCGGGCAAAACGCCTGAGCTTTGGTTTTGGCCGGCGTTTTTTTCTGCTGACGCTGCTCGGAGTGCTCTGGGCGGTCCCGGCATTTTGGGACCTGCGCTTCCTGCTGGTGATGGCAGCCTGGGATTTGTGCGCCGTGATCGCATGGGCCGTGGACCTGGCTCGTCTGCCGCTTCCAGAACGTCTGGTGGTGGAAAGATCCTGGGGCGGACCGCCGTCCCTGAGCAACAAAGTCCAGGTGACTGTAGAGGTCCGGAACCAGAGCCGCGTGTATGTTGAATGCAGCGTGCTCGATGATGTTCCCAAGTCGCTCATTGCCGAGCCGCCTCTGTTGGAAATCAAGGCTGAGGCCAACTCTTCCGCTTTCGCTTCATACACGGCCCGTCCGCTGGAGCGCGGGAACATTACTCTGGGTGCGGCTTACCTGCGCTATCAAAGCGGCTCTCATTTTGCCGAGCGCTGGGGACGCGCCGATCTGAACCAGACCATACGCGTCTTTCCTGACCTGGAAGATGCTAAGCGCCATGATATTTATTTATCCCGCGCGCGCCAGATCGAAATGGAAAAGCGTTTGATCCGCCAGCGCGGCGTAGGCCGCGAATTTGAAAGCTTGCGTGAATATCAGCCGGGCGATGAGTTCCGCAACATCTGCTGGACCGCGACCGCTCGGCGCGGCAAGCACGTAACCAAACTCTTTCAAGTGGAACGCAGCCAGGCCATCTGGATCATCATGGACGCTGGCCGCCTGCTCCGCGCCCGCGTGGGCGATCTGAGCAAACTGGATCTCTCCGTAAACGCCGCGCTCTCTCTGGCCCAGATCGCGCTTTACTCCGGCGACCGCGTCGGGCTGATCGTCTACGGGCGTGACATACAGCAGCGCGTTGGACTGGGCCGCGGCTTATCTCACATGCGTACCATCCTGGAAGCTCTGGCATCAGCCCATGAAGAAGTGGCGGAAGCCGATCACCTGCGTGCCGCATCCGTCCTGCTGCAATTGCAGAAACAGCGTTCCCTGATTATTTGGGTGACCGATCTGGCTGACACGTCCATGACGCCGGAGGTGGTTGAGAGCGCCTCGCAGATACTCTCCAAACATCTGCTATTGTTCGCCGTGATCGCACAGACAGACTTGCAAGAGCTCGCGGCCAAGACCCCGGAAGATGCCAAAGAATTGTTTGAAGTTGTGGCGGCACAAGAGATGGTCCTGCGCCGGGAAACGCTCATCAGCAAAGTACGCAATCGCGGCGCCCTGGCCCTGGAGATTGCTCCCAGCAAACTCACTACCGCATTGGTCAATCAGTACCTGGAAGTAAAAGAGAGAAACTTGATTTAGGGATTCCTGCTAGACAATCTCTTCCGCATTGAACTAAGCGCAATTGCAGCGATGGCGAGAACTACAAATACTCCGGCAATGTCGCCGGGAGCGAAAATCCAGATTACGACCGCCGCCAAAAGCAAAAGGCCGATGGTGATTTTGCGCGACACGAACAAGTCTAGACCAAGTTGCTTGGCTGGGTTAGGTACTCTTGCGGGCCTGTTCAACAGCGGAACGAAAGTCCTTTAAAAACCAATCTAGCGCTCTATTGCCATATCGCCGACGAGCCGCGCCGCCGCCTGGCTCACTTCCACCAATTCTGATTCTCTGGCAATCCGCCCGGCAACCTCATTCAGGTTTTCGTGCTGGCGCGCTTTCTTTTTTTTCTTTGTCGCGGGCTTGGCCTTCTTGCTGGCTTCCTTGGCCCAGTGGTTCTCCAGTTCCCGTTTGTTCTTATTCTTCATGCAGACAGGATTGCATAAATCGATCGCCAAATGCGAGAGGTCTAAAGTACAACCTAACCCACGCAAATGGGTAGTGTACTAATCCGGCGAAGATCGAAAAGTGGATTGTCCTGCCGGTGAATCAGCCTTCGCCATGTCCTCGTTCGCCAATAAAAGCCGTCGCTTCCCAACCCCTTCCCTTCCCAAATCAACTACTTAACATAAATATCAATAAAATTGATATTTCTCGTTGACAAACTTAATTTTGTTGATTTATAAATTTAATTGTTAAATTTAACTCAGGTACTAACCTTTCAATCATATGAAATCAGAACGAAAGAATTCTCGGGAATGGCAGGAGCTGACCCAGCTCACCAGAGGCGAAGCGATCGTAGTTGAACGCGTCCGCATCGTGGATAAGGGCATTGCCATTGAAGGCAACTTTGAGCTGCCGCAACTGGCGCGGCTGGGCCTGGAAGACCAGGTCTTCATCACCGCCTTTGTGCGCTGCCACGGCTCCATCAAAGAGATGGAACAGATTTTTGGCGTGAGCTACCCCACGATTAAATCGCGGCTCACCCGGATCGCGAATGGGCTTGAGTTCGTGGAGACCAACCCGGCGCCATCGCGCACTGAAATTCTTGACCGCCTCAAGCGCGGCGAGATCAGCGCGCAGGACGCCATCAGGGAACTGGAGGCATTGTCATGATTCCGCTGACGGCTGTTGTGCGCATCTGTACCGCGCGGCGCCATCGCTTTGGGATATGGCTGCCACTTTTTTTAGTGTGGCTATTGCTGCTCCCGGTGGCCCTGCTGCTTCTGCCGATCATTTTTGTTGTTTGCCTGGTCTGCTCGGTGAACCCGTTTCGCGCGATCTCCACCGCATGGCAGATCACGGCCGGCTTGTCCGGCACGCATGTTGAAGTTGAGCATCGCCAAACTTCAGTTTTAGTCCATATTTATTAGGAGGAAGTATGAACGAACATCGCCAACAGATTTTGGAAATGCTCGCCGCCGGCAAAGTTACCACCGATGAAGCCGAGCGACTGATCGCCGCGTTGGAGAAGGAACCAACGTCCGGTGCAACGGCCAACGCTTCTGACGTAGTCGCAAAAGCCAAGCCTAAATATTTGCGCGTAATGGTAGAGGACGCCGGGAGTGAAGGCCCGATCAACGTGAACGTCCGCGTGCCCATGCAATTGCTGCGCGCTGGCGTAAAGCTTGCCAGCCTGATTCCGCCCCAGGCCCGCGATCGCCTGAACGTGGCCATGGGCGAACACGGCATGATGTTTGATCTGTCCCAGGTCAAACCGGAGAACATTGAAGAACTCATCGATGAGCTTCAGGACCTCACCGTTGACGTGGATGAGAACCGGGCCAACGGCGAGAAGAAAACAAAAGTCAGAGTATTTTGCGAGTAAAGCCTGAGCGGACCATCCTTGCGAAAGACAAAAGATAAAAGATAAAAGACACTAGAATGGTGGCAGGGTGCTGAAGATCCAGTTTTGATTTATCCTGACAGATTACGTTGGTAGCGGTCGCTTATTCGTCTATGAAGGTCCTTGTCATTGGTAGCGGAGGCCGGGAGCACGCGCTGGTTTGGAAGCTGCGCCAGTCGCCCCGGGTGTCACAGATCTATTGCCTGCCGGGAAACGGCGGCATCTGTGAGGAAGCCACATGTCTGCCTGGCGATCCCAAGAACATTGAAGGCCTGTTGGCGGCCGCGCACCAGGTACAGCCTGATATCACGGTGGTGGGCCCGGAACTGCCTCTTTCGCTGGGCGTGGTGGACGAATTTACCCGGCGCGGCCTACGGACGTTTGGCCCCACACAGGCTGCGGCACAGCTTGAATCGAGCAAGAGCTTTGCCAAGGAGTTCATGCAGCGTCATCAGATTCCCACGGCGCACTACGCGGTGTGCACGTCAGAAGATGAGCTGCGCAAGTCGCTGGGCCTGTTCTCCGCTCCGGTGGTGGTAAAGGCGGACGGGCTGGCCGCAGGCAAAGGCGTGGTGATTGCCTCCACCAAAGAAGAAGCGGCGATGGCCGGCATGGACATGTTCAGCGGGAAGCTGCTGGGCACACCGGTGGCGAGCGTGGTGCTGGAAGAATTTCTTGAAGGCGAAGAGATTTCCTTTCTGGTACTGAGCGATGGCGAGCGCGTAGTCCCGCTGGTGGCCGCGCAAGACCACAAGCGCATTGGCGACGGTGACACCGGAGCCAACACCGGCGGCATGGGCGCCTACTCCACCGACGCACTGGTTGATTCGGGCATGGTGGAATGGTTGCTCAACCACATTGCCCGTCCGGTTGTGGCTGGCATGAAGTCAGAAGGGATGGAGTATCGCGGGGTCCTCTATTGCGGTTTGATGATGACCGCGAAAGGCCCCATGGTGCTGGAATTCAACTGCCGCTTTGGCGATCCCGAAACTCAGGCCGTGCTGATGCGCCTGGACAGCGATCTGCTGGACGCCATTGAAGCCTCCGTCGACGGGCGTGTGAGCGACGGCGGGTTTAAATGGTCCTCCGATGCTTCCTGCTGCGTGGTGATGGCTTCCGGCGGATATCCTGGCAACTTCGCTTCCGGGAAGCGCATTTCCGGGCTGGAACTTGCCGCACAGCTCGAGAACGTAAAAGTCTTTCACGCGGGGACCAGCCGGCGCGATAGCGCCACTTTTACCGGCGGCGGCCGCGTGCTGGGCTTGACGGCACGGGCGCCCCGCCTGGAAGATGCCGTGGCCAAAGCCTATGAGGCGGCTGGACTCATCAGCTTTGAAGATATGTATTACCGCAAGGACATTGGAGCGCGCGCGCTTAAAGCGCAAAAATAAAATCGTGAGGTTAAAACAACTGCATGGCTGAAAGCTTTCTGGTTTCCATTGTGATGGGATCGGACTCCGACCTGGAGATTATGAATGAGGCTGCCAAAGCGCTGGATGATTTTGGCATCGCGTATGAGATTGATGTGCTTTCGGCGCATCGCTCGCCCGCGCTCACGTCACAGTTTGCGCGAACCGCCGCCAGCCGCGGCATTAAGGTAATCATCGCCGGCGCCGGCGGCGCGGCGCATCTGGCGGGCGTGATCGCGGCGGAAACCACGCTTCCCGTGATCGGCGTGCCCATTCCTTCCACACCGTTGAACGGCATGGATTCCTTGCTGGCCATTGTGCAGATGCCGGCGGGCATCCCCGTGGCTACGGTTGCGATTGGCAAAGCCGGCGCGACCAATGCCGGAATTTTGGCCGCGCAGATCCTTGGCCTGAGCAACAACGCAGTGGAAGCCAAGCTGAAGTTGCTGAAAGAAAAACTGGTCAAGAGCGTGGAAGAAAAGGCCAAAAAATTGCAACAGATGCGGAAGAGAACTTAGGACTTCCTCCGCGAACCTATGGCCAATTCATTCACCGCCGTCGCCATTATTCCCGCGCGCCTGGGATCGACGCGTCTCTCGCGCAAAGTGTTGCGGGAGATCGCCGGCAAACCGATGGTCGGCCACGTTTATGAGTCGGCGAAAAAATCTCCACTGCTGCGCGAGGTCATCATCGCCACGGATTCAGAAGAAGTCATGCAGTTGGCGCAGACGCACGGTTGGACGGCGCAGATGACTTCCCCGTCACACCGCAGCGGCACCGACCGCATGTATGAAGTGGCGCAACGTGTGACCGCCGACGTCTATGTGAACATACAGGGCGACTTGCCGATGGTCAGGCCGGAGCACATTGAAGCGCTGCTTCGCCCTATGGCCCGGCCAGAGGTGATGGTCTCGACCATCAAGACCCAGTGCAAGCCGGAGGAGATCAGCAATCCCAACGCGGTAAAAGTTGTTGCGGACAAAAATGGCCGCGCGCTTTATTTCTCACGCTCCACCATTCCTTTTGACCGCGACAAAACCGGCACGATCCAATACTTCAAGCATCTGGGCATTTATGCCTATCGCAGGCTGGCCCTAGACCGCTTCTGCAATCTGCCGGAATCGAAGCTCGAGGCGTCAGAGCGGCTGGAGCAACTGCGGCTCTTGGAGAACGGGATCGATATCTATGTAGAGGAGACGCCGTTCAATACTGTTGAGGTCGATACTGAAGAGGATTTGCGCAGGGTAGAAGAGATTTTCCGGAATAGCTCGGCGTCAGCACTCTAGATTTATCAACAATAATTATTGACGTGACCACTTGCGGGCGTGATGATGAGAGCAGAAGAAACTCACGTCGCCGGAAGAGTTGACGCGGATCGCAGAATGAAAACTGATCAGAAAACGCCAGCTTGGCAGTTCATTCTGTTGTTCATTCTTACGGTAAGTCTAATAATCGCGTTGATTCTCACGCGGCAGACTCCACGTAGTTTGCTTATTCTTTCGATTATGCCGCCATTGATCGTCTTCTCATACGTTGGCTGGATTCGCGAGTTACCCTGGAAGAAGCTTCCCAATATTCCAACAGCAATTTATTTAATCTATTCCTCTGTCGTGTTGTGGTACGTCCGTCCAACGCACTGGTATGTTTACGCTTTGGGCCCTTTATCCGTCGCGTTGTTTTGTTGCTGGCGAGCCCTGCGTCATAGGCGCATTTCCCGGTCAGTAACGCCTGGTGCTGATTGACCGCGGGTACATCCCGCATGCAGTAACGCAGTGCATTTTGCGCGTTTTGACAGCTGAAATAGAAGACACCCAGTTCATCCAGATGCAAGCCCCGGACGGTTCTTCTTTACCCACGACTCTGCCGCGGCGATTCGCTTGGCGATTGGCGGATGGGAATGGAAGAGCAACTCCACCAGGCGCGATGGGTGGTTCTCGCTCAGATTCTGTTTGCCTAGTTTCTCCATGGCGGTAATGTACGGTGTAATGTCAGACACGGACTTCCAGCAGTAGACGTCGGCCTGCCGCTCGGTGAATCGCGAATAAGCATTCAGCGCCGGAGCAAGCAGCAGCGAGAGCACGCTGAAAACCAGCACCAGCAGAGGCAGATTGGCAACATCGGTCAATTGCAGGAACATGTGGCGCTGGTAGATGGCATAGTCGAGAACTTCGCTGGCCGCCCAGAATCCTATGAAAGCCACCACGGCTTCCACCACGATGGTCTTGATCATGTGGCTGTGCACGTGATGTCCGAGTTCGTGCGCCAGCACGGCTTCGATTTCGTCGTCACTGTAATTCTGAAGCAGCGTATCAGCCAGGATGATGCGGCGCGTGTTGCCCATTCCAGTTAGAGCGGCGTTGGCTTTCTTGCTCTTTTCAGACAGCTTCCATTCGTATACGCCGCGGACGCGCGTCCCGGCGCGTTCGCCGAGCCGCACCAGCCGTGCCTTAAGCTCTTCATTCTGCAAAGGGACAAATTTGTAAAACAACGGGAACAGCGCCACTGGAGCGATCTGGGCAAAGAACACGATCAAGGCCAGGAAGATGATCCAGACGATGATCCACCAGTAATTAGGCGAGGTGAGCATCACGCCATAGACGATCTCCACCAAGATGGAGCCCAACACCAACCCCAGGACCCAGCCCTTGAATTCGTCTTTGATCCATGAGCCCAGTTTCTGATTGGAAAGATTGAAGCGGTGCTCCAGACGGAAGCCGTAAAAATCCAGGCCAACCCCCAGCACCTTGCTGATAATGCTCAGAAAGAGAACGTATAAAAACAGCCGGAGCACGTAGTGGTCGCCGCTTATAGCGTGGGCCCAATCGCGCAGTTTGCCGGTCCAGCCCGTGAGCAGCAGCACCACCAGAAAGCCAAAGCCAACAACCATGTCGCCAATTTCAAGCCAGCGTCGGGCACGGTTGTACTCGCGTGCTTCGGGAGTATCAGGTTGCAGAATGGAATCAGCCATGCTCATTGGTTTTCCGTTTTAAACTCCAGGGCAACATATTGGGCCGGCTTGGCGGCGCTGTTGGTAACGGTATGAGTAACGCCACTGGGGACCCACTTAAGGTCGCCGGTAGCACTCTTGATTTCGCTGGTGGCTGACGAGGCCTGCTGGGTCAGGTTGAGGTCGGAAACCGCCACTACCAGATGAGGCATGGAATGCGTATGTTTCTCCAGCCGCGAAGCCGGCGGCATCGTCACCAGGGACGCCGTCCATTGATCGGAGGATATCAAGCGGGCAATGGTGGGACAGTTTTCTTTTTTGTGCGACGCGCATTGCGGCGTCTCCACGCATGCGCCGGTGCATCCAGAAACCTTGGTGGAAGGCTTCAGCAGTTCAATGGTGATGTTGTGAAATGGACGGTCACTCTGGTTGATCGCGGCATGGGCAAAGTTTCCTGGAGTGAACCTGACCTCGCCGTCCTTGAGCAGCAGCGGTACCGGCTTCTCACCGGGCCTTACGCTGAGCACGTCAGAATCGCCCAGGGTCACAAACAGATAATCGTAGTTGTGGCGATGCACCAGGCTCGATATCTTAGGCGCAATCGTCACGTCAAAGACACGCACATATTCGTTCTGGAAAACCAGATGGTGACTGGGTTCCGAGGTTATCTCAACGGACTGTTGTTGCTGGGCCAGTGTTGCTGTGGCCAGAAGCAACAGGCCTGCGATCCGGGACTTTCGCATATATTCCAGAAGATTGTAGAAACAACCGGTTGCGCCTGCAAGCCGGTAAAAGCCTGAAGGCTTGTCGATCGAAAGGCCAGTGCACTAGTGGGGAACCAGTGCCTGTCCTAAAACACCTTACTCTAAAACACCAGGAAACGTTTTTTCTTCTTGGCGGGTCTCGCCGGCTTGCTGCCATCGCCTGCCGCGGCAAGCATGACCGGTTTGTTGCCTTGGTCGGAGCTTGCGCCGGTGTCAACAAACCCGGTCTTAATGTCGATGTAAGCCTGCTCCCGCAGCTTGGTAAGAAAAGCGCGGGCTGCCGGCTCCAGGCGTTCTGAGTAGACAGCTTCACGGATCCGGTCGCTAATGTCTTTCATGGGCGGAACGCCGGCCGCGCGATGACCGATGACTTTCAGGACAATAAAACCCTGCTTGGTCCGGATAACGTCCGTGATTTCACCTGGCTTCAACGAGAACGTCTTGTCCTCAAGATCTTTGGCGAGTTCTCCGCGCTTGAAGTTGCCCAAAGCGCCACCCTGGGCTGCGGTTGGACCATCAGAACTCTTCTTGGCCACGTCTTCAAACTTTGCGCCTTTGCGCACTTGATCCAGCAGTTGTTTGGCTTTGGCTTCAGCTTCAGCCACTTTGGTGGGATCTTCCGCGGGTTCCTGGCCGGCCGCCGGGTTATCTTTGCTTTCAGCCTGTTTGGCGGGCGGCGGGACAGTCACCATGATTTCGCTCAAACCGATTTCTTCCGGGCCTTCCAGTTCTTTCTGGTGCTTGTTGTACCAATCTTGAACGTCGTCATTGGTGATGTGGATGTGCGATCCAACTTCCTGGCCAATGACCTGCTCGGTAACCACGCGCGTACGGATCGTCTCTTTGAAGTCCTCAAAGGAGACGCCTTGTTTTTGCGCTTCTTTCTCCAGATCGTCAATGCTGGGAAGGTTCATTTGCTGGCGCAGCTGGTTGAGCCGTTTCACCACCTCGGTCTCGCCGGTGATACCAACTTCTTTTCCTTTTCCCAGAAGAAGTTGCCGGTCAATCAGGCCGCGCAGGACGTCTTTTTGTTCCTGGTTCCACTTGGCTTGCCAGTCATTGGGAAATTGCTGTTTCAGCTCGTCTTGCGCCTGTGCCTTGGCCTTTTCCAGTTCCGCACGGGTAATGATCTGATCGTCAACGCGGGCAATAATCTCATCCACAATGTTGTCAGCATGGAGAGCGGCAGCCACCACTAAGACAGCGGCGGCAAGGAAAGATGACTTTTTAAGCATGATGAAGGACCCTCATAATCTTAATAAGACCGGAAGAACTGATGATGAAGGTATTCTAGCAGCCACACGCCTCCCCCAGCCACAGTTTTAGGGGTAAAGGGGGGCCTATTGCTGGGGTTGGGGCTGCTGTTGTGGCTTCTTTTTCTTGAACAGCCCGCCCAGCACGCCTCCCAAGCCTTGCTTCTGCTGGTCGTCTCCCTGATTATCCTGGGTCAGAAAATCCTTCAGGCCGCTTTTGAGTGAGCCGCTAATATCGGGCAGGAAGGCTGGGTTGGAAGTGGTGCCTTTGATAAGAAAGGGTATGCCTTTATTTTTGTTTCCGCTGCCAATATTGACCAGGCTTCCCAGCAGGTTTCCGGTTTTGCTTGATAGCGTAAGGACCATTTTGAAGTCCAGTGAATTGTTACTGCCAATTACTCCATTACCGTTAAGCATGCCCATGGACGGCACATCGAGCACGATGTTGTCCGCGTGGGTGCCTTCCGGAGTCACCCTTAGCGCCGAGCTGAGGGTCTGAATCAAGGTGTCATTGCTGGCTTTGATCCCGGTAAACGCGGCAATGGCCTTCATCTTGGAGGTCAGGTCATAACCGGACAGGTGCGCGCCGGAGACATTGATCGGCCCGGTAATGACGAGCCGGTCCAGCGGGCCTTGCGCCGTGAGGTCCAGGTTGATGGTCCCTTGTTGCAGCGACGCCCCAGGGGGCATGACCACGCCGAACGCCGGCAGCAAACCTTCCACGTCATTGACTGCCATGTCTTTTCCCTGAATCTTCAAGTCGGCGATGGTGTCTTCTCCATGCGCGGCAAGCGTCCCGCCGGCGCTGATGGCGGAATTAGCGACGTGGAGATTGGCCTGAAGCTTCCCGGTCTTTGAGTTGAGCGCATAGTCAGAGGTGTAGTCCAGCCCGACCGGTTGTTTCGACGGCTGGCCTCCTTTGACCATGAGCAAGCCGTTAGCGGTGGCTTTGCCTTCTGAATGCACCTTGAGACCATCGGATTTGATTTGCCCGTCAAAATCCAGGGTCCCGCCCAGGCCTGAGTTCGGATCAACGAAGCCAGCAGCTCCCAGATCGGCGTGCTTCAGCGCAAGGTGAGCATCCAGCGGCGATTCAGCGGCGTTCCCCTGGCTAAGTGGGCCGGCCTGGCCATCCAGATCCAGCGTTCCGCCGCCTGGGATTGCAGCCGTAAACGTGAAAGGCATGGCGGTTGTGGTGGAGATGTTGCGGGCCACCAGGTTGACATTTTGATACGTACTCACCTTGCCTGCGGAATTGCCGCTGTGGCCGATGTGCACAGCGCCGTCTACGATCTCAAACTTGTCCACGGATACATCCGGGACCTTATCGGAAGCAGCGCCTGGTTTAGGCTTGGAGGTGGAACCACCCAGGCTGGAATAGTTCCACTTGCCCGCGGAATTTTTCAGCAGCGTAATTTCCGGCTTCTGCACCGTGATGGAAGTTACCTTGAGCTGCTTGGAGAAAATCAACGGCATCAATTCCACGCCGATTTTGACGGAAGATGCCTGCAAGAACGGGCCCTTGCTAAAGGCCGGGTCATCGCCGATGGTGATCTCACTGGCCGAGGCTCCTCCACTGAGAATGGAGGCATCCAGTTTGCCGATGTGCACCGAACGATTGAGCGCGGCGGAGAGCTTTGTCTCCAGATCAGGGCGGAAGCTGTCAACGTTGATAAACAGCGGCACCACAACAACAATCAGCACAATGACAACTAAGATAATTCCGGAGATGATGAGCAAACGTTTCATAGGAAAATGCTACCAGAAAGGCCACAAAAACTGATTAAGATGATTGACATTGCTATAGTGTCTTCTCACCCTAGATCGTTTCAAAAAAAGATCATTTCAGGGAAAAGGTTAACCAATGAAAGTTAAACGAACTCTAATGTTTGTTGCTGCCATGATGGCAAACGTTGCCTTCGCGTAGCGGGAAGAAAAGCCAAGAACACTACATGTCTTTTGATCAAGCGGACTTTATATGTCGTGCTCTGTGCACATCCACTGCCATATCTTGATTAGATCTTCGAAGCTGTGAGACTCCTGAATGCGCTGCCGTAGCTCGCTCTGTTCGACAAACTGCGTAAGAACATCGTCATCGTGTGCAACTGCGTCAAGATAGGCGTCGCGCAACTCGGCAAAGGAATAGTCACGAAGTGGGGACCAAGATACGGCTACTTCGCGTACAGGATTGTAAACGGTGTGGGCCAATAATCTGCCCAGAACCGAGGGTCGCACGGCTGGTTGCTCAAAGCGAAAGCTCCACGCCAACCCTTTAGAATCATAAACAATGCTGTCCAAATCAAAGCCATCAAGCAATGCCAGACGAGACACGTGTTCCCGAGTCGGCACGGTGTCACACAGATCGATAGAGTGCTCCTTGGGAGACGATTGGAAATAGGGTGCCGTGGGTAATTGTGGCATAGTTGAGGTAGGTTCCATGCAGCGACGCTACTTTACGTCCCGTAATTCTTCTTCAAATAATTCGTCATTTCAGCTTCCAATCCGGCGTAACCTTCATGGATCGTGCTGCGTAGCGCTGACTCCATGGGCTGTCCGTCACCGAGACGTTGCAGCAGGCGCGCCACATCGCTCATCCCGTAGGTGTTGCGGATGTACTCCACCGCAGCCAGGCTTTCGGCATACGCCACCGAGGCTTCTTCCGAGTTGAGATTCACAAAGCTGCCTTCCAACATGTAGAGCGGGACCGCATTTCCGGAAGCGTAGAGTGCCGCCAAACGCATTCCATACGCGGATGTCGTCCGGCCTTCTTCGAGTTGGGCGATGCCTTCATGCAGCCAAATCGGCGCGTGTCCGTGGGTGATCTGCTGGATGAAAGAATGGGTGAGTTCATGGCGCAGCACCTGCGCCAGCTCCCCTGTCATGGATTTAACGCCGGAAATAGGAACGCGGATCTTGCCGTCATTCAAAGCCGAGGACCAGGCTGGCGCGTGCGTTACGTCAAAGAACGCCTGATCGGTATAGAGGGAAATAGAAACGTTTCTGGGCGAAGATCCCAGGTCGTTGGAAAGGTCCTTAAAGTCAGCTTCCAGGGAATCCAGGATCTGGGCCCGCAGCGCGTCCGCCGTCTGTGTACCTTCATAGCGCAGGGTAAAGTGGCTGGTCTCCTGCTGCCGGAATTCGGCTTCCGTGCTGGACTCGCGTTCCACCCGCTCCAACAGTTGCTGCACCCGTGGATCAGGCCGAAGCTTAAGCGACTTCCTGAAGGCCGTGATGGCATCGCGGTTCTTCTCGTTCTTGTAGCAGGCATAGCCCAGCATCATGAAAGCGTCCGCCGACTGCGGATTGGACCGCGTGGCATGCATGGCATAAGAAATGGCTTCCTGGGGCCTGCCCAATTGCAGCAAAACCGCCGAGTAGTTCTCCAGCAAGATCGTGTGGTCAGGAAGAAAGACCAGCGCAGCTTGCAGGTAACGCGCGGCCGCGGGCAGGTTGTTTCGCTTCTGTTCAAAATTCGCCGCAATGGAGTTGGCCGCAGCGGACCGTTCGGTAAGGCCTTCATTCTCAATGGCCCGCAAAGCTGCCGCATCAATCGCGCCGTTGCGGATGATCCGCCCGGCCAGGTCGCCCGCGTCCGCCATCTCCTCATACACGGCAGGCATGTCATCGACCCCAATTTGTGCTGTTTGTGCCGTGGCTGGCCGCGATGGCGTTACGGCAACGGGCGCGGGGCCTTTCTCAATCCGTGCGACAATCGACTTGGGGATGGTAAGTGTATTGTCGCCGATGCTGTATTCCACGTGGTCATTACGTTCCTGCGCGGAATCGGCGAAAATACGGTCACCGTTTTTGAGCACAATCGTGTCCGGCCACGCGGTGGCGCTCAAGACGAGGCAACAGCAAAATGTGATAATCGATCGCACGTACAAAAAGTCTAAGCAATTATGGCATGTCTATGAAGCAGGCGTTGAAGTCGATAGTAACGAAGGTGCTACTGCTGGCTGCTTCGTTGGTCGGCGCAAACATGACCGGCGCAAGCATGGCGGCGCAGGCGGCGCCCTCTGCGTCCAAGACCGCGGGAGCGGTTGCGCTCTACCGCGAACTTCTCAATCCGGTATTCAGCCCCGCGGATGTGTACACGATTCGCGAAGTCTCCATTCAGCGTGAAGACCTGAACATCTCCCTGAGTGACGGCACCATAGCCCTCATGCGCGCGGTGGATGGCCATGTGACCGGTGCGGTCTTTGAAGGCGTAGGTGAGGTTCTTCTGGTGCCTCCGAACCGCGCCGAGCGGACTTCGCTGGCGCTGTTCACGCAGTCCGCGGTGCTGGAGCAGGGGTTCGCGTCAGCCTATTTCCGTTTTTTTGATGACAAGCTCCTGGACGAACTGCGGGCCGGTTTTCGCCAGGGGCAGGATGCACAGGAATTCATTACCCGGTGGCAACAGCCAGCCAACGTGCTGGCCCGGGCTGACAGCCTTGCCATCCTGGGGGCCATGACAAACGCTGAGGGTGCGTCTTCCACTTTTCTGCATCTACGGCTGGGCGGGACCACGCTGGGAATCCTTGATCTTTTTCTTGACACTAACTCCACCGAGCAAATCAGCGTGGCCCAGGCGGGAATCAGCAAAGACGCGGTGTACTACAACACCTGGACTTCTTTTCCCATGCGATCGGCGCGCCAGTCCAAAAGCCAGCCGCGCTCCCAAGTGGAGGTTTCTGATTACCACATACGGGCAAAGCTGCTGCCACCCACCGACCTTAGCGCTGAAGCGGAGTTTACTTTGACGCCACAACGCTCCGGCCAGCGGGCCATTGTGGTACAGCTTTCGCGATACTTAAAAGTCGCGGAGGTGCGGCTCAACGGGCAGCCGGTGGAGTTCATTCAAAATGAAGCCATGGACGGCAGTGATCTGGCCCGGCGCGGCGATGACCTGGTAGGCGTGATTTTTCCGGCCCCGCTGAAGAAAGACCAGCCGGTGAATGTCGCCTTCAAGTATGCCGGGCCCGTGATGTTTGACACCGGCCAGGAGGTGATCTACGTAGGCGCGCGCGGCACATGGTATCCCAACGCCGGCCCTTCGTTTGCCAAGTACGACTTGAGTTTTGAATATCCGTCAGAATGGTCTCTGGTGGCCACGGGAAGACAGACCTCCAGCGCCGCGGCGAACGGGCAGCAGACCACGCACTTTGTAACCGACAAGCTTATGGCTCGTGTCGGCTTCAACCTGGGAAAGTTTGAAACCGCCACCTCCACGGCTGGGAGCGTCGCCATTCACGCGTACGCAGCCAGATATGTGGAGCGGGCCTTGGCTGGGCCTGAAGCTCGTGCCGGAAAACATCCTGATCCGGCCAAGGAAGTGCAGCGCATCGCCGAGCAGGCCGCCACCACGGTAGCATTTCTCTCCTCCGAACTGGACGCTTTTCCCTATCCCAACCTGGAAGTCACGCAGCTTCCCGCGCTCTTGAGCCAGTCCTGGCCGGGCCTGATCTACCTTTCCAGCATGGCCTACCTCACGCCCGACGAACGCCGCGCGTTGGGAGTACACGATCCCTATTTTGAAATGCTGCTGGGCAAACTCATGTTGTCCCATGAGACCGCGCACCAGTGGTGGGGTGACGCCGTGGATTGGGCCTCCTATCGCGATGAATGGATTGTTGAGGCCCTGGCCAATTACAGCGCCCTGCTCATGCTGGAAAAAGAGCACCCCGAGACCATGAAGCTTGCTTTGGACCACTACCGTAACGATCTTCTGAAACCGAGGCCCAACGGCATCCTGGCCGACGCCGGTGCGGTCACGCTGGGTCCGCGCCTTACATCTTCCAAATTCCCTGATGCCTTTGAACCTGTGCTCTACGGGCGTGGCACGTGGCTCATCCATATGCTCCGTACCATGTTGCGCCAGGCCAGTGGCGGAAACAGTGATGCTCTATTCTTCTCGGCCTTGAAAGGCCTGCTGGCCAAATCAGAGAACCACAAGATTTCTACCAGTGACCTGCAACGCGCGTTTGAGCAGGTATTGCCGCGTTCTCTGATTTACGACCGCCAAAAATCCCTCGACTGGTTCTTCGATGGCTGGGTGAACGGTGCGTCCGTGCCGCAATTTTCGCTGGAAAATGTCCGCATGACCGCCACCGCGACCGCGGTAAAAGTGAGTGGCACGGTGCAGCAGAGCAATGGCGCCCAGGGCCTGGTCACGGCTGTTCCTCTTTATGCGGTGACTACGGAAGGGAAACAGCGTTTTCTGGCATTCGTCTTCGCCGATGAACCCAAGACGGAATTCACGCTGACGGCCCCGGTCGGAACAAAACAACTTTTGCTTGATCCGGAAGGAACGGTTTTGCGGCGGTAGTTGCTTTCTATTGGAATTCTCTAGCCACAGTCCCTGCGGTTGTGGCAGGATTTCAGCTCCATAAACCAAGGGAACCATCCATCAGGAGAACCATGCGTAAGCTCGCGTTATTTTGTTTGATCTCGTCCGTCGCTCTGGCACAGCCTGCGTCTCAACCGGCCAGCGGCCCGCAAAAATACAAGCTTCCAGCCACACCCAAGACCGTGGCTTGGGGCTATTACGATGCTACTGCAACACCCGTCCTGCATATACACTCCGGGGACACGGTGGAATTTGAAACCTTGATCACCAACAGCCCCACCGGGCTGGAGCGGGCCGGCGTGCCTGCCGATCAAGTCCAGCAGAATCTGCGCGATATTTACAAAGAAGTCACCAATAAAGGCCCCGGTGGCCACATCCTGAATGGGCCGGTGTACGTGGAAGAAGCCGAGCCGGGCGACACGCTGGAAATCCACATTCAGAAAATCGATCTCGCCATTCCGTACGCTTATAACGCGTTCGGGCCGCTGCGCGGCTTTCTGCCGGAAGATTTTCCTTACCGCAAGATGAAGATCATCCCCCTGGATCGCGAGCGCATGATTGCCAAGTTTGCTCCGGGGATTGAAATTCCTTTGCATCCATTCTTCGGCAGCATGGGTGTGGCCCCGCCGGAAGTGCAGGGCCGCGTGGACAGCGCGCCTCCGGGCGTTCATGCGGGAAACATGGACAACAAGGAGCTAGTGGCCGGAACAACGCTCTACCTACCTGTTCATGCGCGCGGCGCTCTATTTGAAATCGGCGACGGCCATGCTGGTCAGGGTAACGGTGAAGTGGACATCACGGCGCTGGAAACTTCCCTGGTTGGAACGCTTCAATTCGTGGTGCGCAAGGGGACCAACCAGAAGTATCCGCGCGCGGAGACGCCTACGCATTACATCAGCATGGGATTTCACCAGGAGCTTTTTGAGGCCACGCGGATGGCGGTGCGGGAGATGATCGATTTTCTAGTGAGTGAAAAACATTTGAGCCGTGATGACGCCTACATGCTCACCAGCGTCGCCGGCGACGTGGACATCACCGAACTAGTGGATGGCAACAAGGGCGTCCATGTGATGATGCCCAAAGTTGTTTTCACGAAGTAGATTATTCACGAACGAAACAAATCGCGGCTCAACAACATGAGATGCAGCAGTCCACTCGCCTCATCCTTTGCTGCTGCATCTACAAGCTCATCGAAAGTGCCGAGCGCTGTGCTGATGAATGCCAAAATCCACCTGATGCTGCCCAAAGCGGCTTCTTTGTATGTTGAGCTTCTGCAACTATAGTTCCTCTTGTAGGCAAAGATTACTTCGGTACTTTGCAACCCCTTAATATTTAACAATACAACGAACAACCTGGATAAACTCTTCGAAACATCGGGCAGTGTGCCTAGCTTTCTGAAGAAAAGAGTACCCGCCATGCTTATCCCTATTGGGCATGAAAATATGTCAGCCCGGCGATGGCCGATCATTACGCTGTCGCTGATTGCTATCAACATTGTTGCCTTCCTGTGTACTTTCCAGGCCATGGACGAGCAAGCACCGCAGGCGGCGGAACTCAAGGCCCATATCCTGCTGCTTGCAGCCATGCACCCGGAACTGACTCTATCGCCGGATGCGCAGCAGTTGGTAGAAAATTTTCAAAAGCGCCAGCCCAACCTATGGAAACAGGCCAAAGATGCAAACCGCCCGGTGGCGGATGGCTGGGACGCTAAAATCCGTCTTGCCGACGATCCCATAGTATTGCAAGACGAGATGGATTCACTGAGTAAGGAATACTTCCAACTAAAAGGCTCGTCAATTCTAGAAGAGTACGCATTTGTTCCCGCGCATCCGAAGACCATCTCCTACCTTACCGCGAACTTCCTCCACGGAGGATGGCTGCACTTGATCGGCAACATGTGGTTCTTATGGCTGGCGGGATTTGTTCTGGAAGATACCTGGGGGCGGCCGCTTTACGCCGTTTTTTACTTTATTGCCGGCGCGGCAGCACTTCAGTTTCATGCTCTGACCAATGCCGGAAGCACCATCCCTCTAGTGGGAGCGTCTGGCGCGGTGGCGGCGCTAATGGGCGCCTTTCTGGTGCGCTTTCCTAAAATGAAGATTGAAATGATGTGGCTATTCAGGTTCCGCTCGTATCGCTTTAAAGCGGAGGCCTACTGGCTGCTGCCCTTATGGCTTCTCATGGAGATTTTCTATGGGTCCATATTTGGAAGTTTGAGCGGCGTTGCCCACTGGGCGCACGTTGGCGGTTTTGTTTTTGGCGCTCTTGCCGCGCTGGCAATTCGCTATTCCGGACTGGAGCACAAAGCCAACTCAGCCATCGAAGAGAAGATCACCTGGAAAAGTGATCCCGAGATTTCTCAGGCCACCGATCTGATCGCGGAAAATCAGCCCGATGGGGCGATTGATGTGCTGAAAAACCTGCTGGCTACAAAGCCCGACTCGCTGGATGCCTGGGGCCTTTTGCAGCAGACATACTGGAACAAGCAAGATCTCCCCGCGTACCATGAGGCCACCGCCAAGCTGTGCGCGGTGCATCTGAAGGCCAGAGAGCCGGAACAGGCTTGGCAGGACTACGAGCATTTTCTCAACTCCGGCGGTGGCAAAATGCCGCCGGTAACGTGGTTTGATCTATGCCGTATGGCTGAGAACCAGAAGAACTTCGAGCGCGCGGTGAGTGAGTATGAAAAGCTTGCTGCCGCTTACCCATCCGACCGGCAGTCTCTGCTCGCGCAAATGGGAGCGGCCAGAATCTGCGTGAAGCAACTCAACCGTCCGCAAGATGCTTTGAAGTTCTACCAGGCGGCCTCCGCCTCGCCGGTCCCGCATCTCGATTGGGAACAGACCATCGAAGCCGGGATTCGTGAAGCCAAAGCAGCGCTTACGCCGGCTCACGCGTAATTCTTATCGGTTGCACACGTGAAATCTGCGGGCCGCATTAGAGTGCGGCCTTCATTTTTGTAATAATGCTGACATACCCTGGACGATCACTCGGGGTGGAGCGCAGCCAAAATGAGAGTCCTAGTCAAGTGGCTAGTCAATGCAGTTTCCCTGCTGATTGTGGCGCATTTTGTTTCCGGTTTTGTAGTGCGCGGATTCATTGACGCGTTGATCGCCGCGCTTGTGATAGGGCTGGTCAACGCCACGCTCGGGTCGGTCTTGAAAATTCTGACCTTCCCTTTGACCATTGTGACCCTGGGGCTGTTCCTGATTGTGATCAACGCGGCCATGCTCAAGCTGGCGGCGAACGTTACGCCGGGCTTTGAGGTCCACACCTGGACGGCGGCCATTCTTGGCGCCATTGTGCTCTCACTTGTTTCTTCTTTCTTGCACTGGCTGGTCCGGGACGATCGCGAGCGCGATTAAAGAAACGGACAAAAGCGCCTATCGGCTTTCGCGCAACTTTTTTACCACCTGCTCAACGTCATTCCGTTGGAACAGCCGGATCGCTGCGATTCCGGCCGCTCCTGCTTCCAGGCACTGCCGCACGTTCGCAAAAGTGATGCCGCCCAGGGCCAGCACCGGCATGGACGCCGCGACATTTGGCCGATGGCATATCTGCCGCAATTGCTCTAATCCCTTTGCGTTGATCTCCCCAGCTTTTTCAAATACCGGCGCAAACACCGCAAAGTCCGCGCCATTGGCCTCAGCGGATGCGACTTCAGCCATCGAATGAGCTGAAACCCCGATCACCGGCGAGGAAATTCCTGCTCGGGCAAAAACCGTGCGCGCTTCACTTGCAGAAATATCGTTCGCCGGCAAATGGACGCCGTGCGCTCCGCAGGCCAGCGCCAAGTCCGTGCGTGAGTTGATCAGCAGCTTGGTTTGTGAACTGTCCCCAAGCGCCGCAACAGCCTGGTTCGCCAGTGTTTCCAGCGCGCGGCCGCTGAGATTTTTCTCCCGCAGTTGGATATAGTCCACGCCGGCGGCAGCGCATTCGCTAATCTTTGCCAGCAGACGCTGCTCTTTTTCCTGGCGGCCACCAGGAAATTGATTGCAGTCGGTGATGTAGTAAAGCAGCAGAGGCATCAGGGATGCATTGTAATTCTTCAGATGCTTGAAGTTTCTTAAGGCGAGTTTGATCGCAAATCTCGGGCAGAACCTGAAGCGCTAATCGCAACGATAGGGTTCCCTCCGCAAGGCGCGTCGGGACAAATGAAAAAATCTACGGCAGCGTCTTGGCGATTTCCGGGCCTTCTTCCGGAGCCGGCTTAGCGTTTTGCGGCTGAAGGTGATAGCGCGTAAGGCCCTCTTTCAACGCTTCAAACGCTTCTTCCGGAGTATCCACCATGTGAAAGCCTTCTTTGTCCTCGAGGGAGATGGTGCCCGCGTCCAGCAATGCATCCAGATTCAGGACGCGGCTCCAGTATTCCTTTCCGTAAATGATCACGATAATTTTTTTCGCCAGCTTGTGCGTCTGCGCCAGCGTGAGGATTTCAAACAGTTCGTCCAGGGTGCCGAATCCGCCGGGAAATACCACCAGCGCTTTAGCCAGATAAGCGAACCAGTATTTCCGCATGAAGAAATAGTGGAATTCAAAATTCAGCTCCGGCGTGATGTACGGATTGGGGTATTGCTCAAACGGCAGGCGGATATTCAGGCCAATGGTTTTACCTTTAGCATCGCGCGCTCCGCGGTTCGCTGCTTCCATGATGCCAGGGCCCCCGCCGGAGGTAACCACAAAGCGGTGGCGTTTTCCCGGCAGATCGATGGTCCACTCCGTCAGCATGCTGGCCAGCTTCCTGGCTTCTTCGTAGTATCGGGCCATCTCCACGCTGGCGCGGGCCCGTTTCAGTATGGCCTGTGGAGAGTCAGTTTCTTTAACGCCAGGTTGGCCCGCCGGTTGGGCTGCACCGGACTTTTCCAGGATCGCGAGCGCCTGCTGTGCGTCAGATAGGCTGGCAAATCGGGCTGAGCCAAAAAATACAACCGTATCCTGAATTTTTTCCCGGCGGAACCGGGAAAGAGGCTCCGCGTATTCAGAAAGAATGCGCAGGATGCGTCCATCAGGACTGTTCAGGAAATCAGGATTGAGATAAGCAAGCGGCGCCGGAGCCAGTTCTGGTTTGCTTTCAGTTTTCGGATTTTTGCTGTTTGCCATACGACCTGTCAGAAACTGTATTTAGGGAATGAATTTATCGGCGGTCACGGTAATGGACTGCCTCCAGGATACCCATCCAAATATCGATGAAGCCCAAGCCTGAGACTGCGCCGCGGACAAATCCAAGATGCAGAAAATGGCGGAGTGCCGGCCAGCGCATCATTGAGCCATCTTCAAACCAAAGGTTCGTCCATGGCAACTCCACCAGCAGCAGTCCCAAAACAACACAGAACAGAACATACACCACCAGGAAAGTACGCTGTAGCCAGACCGGTAATTCCGCTTCCTGCTCAACCGGCTGGGGCGGCGGGGGATGCTCGAGATGATTGGAAGAGAGTGTCAAGATGGGAGCTTAATTTGGATGTAATAGAAGATTTTACGACTTGAGCGCCTTAATGCGGCTGGCTACGTCTCGATAATCAATGTTTGAGCCGTAAACTTCCATGAAATTGGCCAAAGCGGATTTCTTGTCGCCAGAAGCCTCAAAGGCCATTCCCAGATCATAATAAATGGCACAGCGGCTGCCATCATCCAGCCCTGGTAATTGTAAAGCTTTTTTATACCAGCGGACGGCGGCTTCCGGCGCCCCTTTGTCCACCAAACACTGCGCCAGCCAGGTGAGCGCCTGGATAGGCTGGGAGAAGTTTGCGCCACGGTCTAAGGCATGACAGACTTTCTGTAATTCGCCAATGGCCTCATCCAGCAGCCCCATCTCTTTAAAAGCGATGCCCAGGTTGTAATGTGTCTCAGGGTCCTCTGCCGCTTCAGAAGGCTCCTCCGTCTCTTCCTGAAGTTCAGAAAGAATGTCACTGAGGGCATTGGACGTCTCAGCGTCCTGCATGTCCCCATTAAAATGTTTTTCAAAAGCCGGCGCGGTCACCACAGAGACGCTCTTTTCCGGCGGAGCCTTGGGGATAAAGTCCTTTAAGTCCGACTGCTCCAGGTCCTGGACAAAGTCCGTGAGAATGTCCTCAGTGGACGGCACCTTTGCTGCGACGGGCGGCTGCGGACGCACCTCGGGTTCGTCCAGAATATCCAGAACATCATCCGACGATGATGCCATCGCTAACGGCGGTGCAATTACCGGCGGAGGCGCAACGATGGCCGGAGGCGGTGGTGCGGCGACCACTGGCGGCGCGGCAACAGGAGCAGCCTCATGCACAGGCTCTGGCTCCAACTCAAGAACGAATTCGTCTTCGGTCGGCACAGCCGTCTGCACCGGGGCTGGCGGTGGTGGTGCGACCGCAACAGGCGGAGGTATCTCAACCGTCTTAGGAACGACTACCGGGACCTCAACGGGAGCAACAACTGGTGTAATAACCGGCTCCGGAGGAAGTTCAATATGTTCTATGACCGGAGGCAGCTCCACCACCAACGGTGGCGGTTCTGGAACAACTTCAGCTTCCGGCACAGGCAGCGGGGTTTCTTCCACGTGCAACGCCGCTGGAATAACTTCAATTTCCGCCGGGATTTCTTCGTGGACGGGCGTAACCGGAATTTCTGGCTCGGGTACAAACGCCGTGACTTCAGGTTCCACAACAGGCGCTGGAACATCAACATGGACCGGCGTCGCGGTCTTTGCTTCGCCTGCGGAAACCGCTGCGATCAAATCAGACACATCAGGCGTATTCGGCGCAATTTCAGCCAGGTCCCCGATGGCTGACTTAGCCGGCTCCCACATTTCCTGCGAAATATAAAACTGGATTTCCTGTACCCTGTCGGCGATCTGCGTAGCAAGATCAATTTCAGGCGGTGGCGGCGGGGCGACTGGCTCAAGCTCATCACCATGCACAGGCGCATCGGCTTCTGTTGCCGCGGAGGAAACCTGGAACTCCTCTACCAGCGGAACGGACTCCATCGGCGCGACTTCCACGGGGCCGGTCTCCGCAAGCGTAATCTCCGGGGGGCGGGCTGGGGCCTCCGTGGGTTCAACCGCAAGCATGTCCTCCCACTCGTTGGAGAGATCAATCTCATGGGTCGCCTGCGGTGGTGGTGGCGTCACGGGCTCAACATGAACAGGATCGAGGTGAATGGGCTCGACCACCATTTCTGAAACTTCAGGCTGCTGAGCAACGATTTCCGGCGTGATGGCAATCGGAGCTTCAGGAAAAGTTTCGGATTCCGTTACCAGGGGAATCGGCGTGTCAAAGCTGAACTCCTGCACGGAAGATACGGCTTCCTCCGCGGGAGCAACTTCCATGGGCACGTTCTCAGGGACAAAGGGTGGTGGCGGCGGGGCCTTCACCGGCGCGGGCGGGGCAACAACACGAGGCGGCGCAGGAGGAGGAGTGGGCGGAGGAGTCGGCACTGCGGGAGCGCGCAGAGCGTACCTTTTTGCCGCATCTAAATATCTTGCTGACTCGTTCGGGTGGCCAAGCTCGGTGTATATATCGCTTAGGTTCTGGCAAATGCGGGCGGCATCCGCGTAGCGTCCCGCGCGCGCGTACAGGCTGGCCAGGCGCTGGTTCAAAGTTACATCTTGCGGGGCCAGGGGTAGCGCGGCTTCCAGCGGAGGAATTGCTTTGGCCGGAACATTGTAGGAGACGTACAGTTCGGCATCAGTCAGCGCCGCCTCAATCGCCCTTTCCGTGGGCGGATCATAGCTCTGGTGCACCGGCGGAGCAGTTTCGTCCAGCTCTTCCACCATCAAAGCTTGGGCTGCTTCTTCCCGGGTCAAGGCGCGGGTGGCAGGATCTTCGCCGAGCTTGGTCTGCATCTGCCGGTAATTCTGCGCATGGAGCGCATTCTCCGGCTCCATCTCGGCGAGTTTTTGATAGAGATCGCGTGCTTCCGCGTAGTTGCCCTCTTTGGCACTGGCATGCGCCTGGAGTTCTATGATCTCCGCGGTGTGGGAGCTGTCGCCCGCTTTCTGTAGCAGCCGCGACATAAGAGTGAGCGCCGAGGCATTTTCTTTGATCCGGTTGATTAGAGGATAAAGCGTCTCCTGCACGAAACTCGGACTGGTGGTCAGCAGGCGGTCAGCGTACTTGTCATAAAGCACCAGCGCGTTCTCTGGCTGGTTGTTGGTGACATACCATTGCGCCACTGTGGCCACGCCCGTGATGTCATTGTGGGCGGTCAGTAGTTTGCTGGCGACGGCCTCCACGCCATCGGCTTTACCGGTATGCAGCTTGGCCCGGAGCAAGGCGCGCAATCCATCCGGGCGGGAATCCAAGTTAGAAACTTGTTCCAGGTAGTGAACGGCGGAGTGGCTGTCACCGGAGTCCACGGCAATCATGCCGCGCAGCAGTAAAGCTCCCGTGTTGGTTGGGTCGAGCGCCAGGACGCGCTCCAGGGATTCCTCGGCCGCAGCCAGGGAACCGCGGGCATAGAGAGACTCAGCGGCGCTGTAATAGATGTTGCGCGCATCGTCTTTTCTGCCCAGTTTCTGGTACAGGTCCGCTAGTTTGGCTTGCGTGGCGGCGTTTTCCGGATCAAGCTCCAGGATTCTCTGGAAGACCCTGGCTGCCTGGTTATTGTCACCGGACTTCAGCAGGTGGTCGGCCACCTGCATGTAATGCACGCGCGCATCATTAAAGAGGCCTTGTTGGCTGTAGAGTTCCGCCAGCTTGGTAATGTTTTCAGCGTTGTAGGTTCCGAGCTTGGTCAGCTTCTTGTAAATGGCGATTGCCTTTACCGTGAAGCCGTTCTGGGCATACTGGTCGCCCACTTTTTTGAAATAATCGGTGGCGTGGTCGTTCTGGCCGAGCCGGGCGTAGAGATCGCCAATGGTGTTCAGGACCGTCAGGTCCTTGGGGTCTTCTTTGATGACTTTTTCGTATTCGGTAATAGCATTCGGGAGCTTCCCCTGCTGGACAAACTTCTCCGCCGAGGCCATGATCTTTGCTTTATTGAAGCCAAACCCGAGTGCCATAGTAAACCGCTGAACCGAAGGCGCCTTTCCAGCGCCGGGAGAAACCACAAGCGCGCGCAATTGTGGCTAAAGTACCATAGAAAAACAGCTAAACCCAAGCCACAAGGGAGAAACGTTAGTGTATGTCAGCTGTTTACCTTAAAGGTTCGCGGTTTCAAGGTTAAAGCTTGTGGGCAGTCAGCCTCCTTTGACTGTTGTCAGTTGTGACGCTACCGCCACCCATTTTCCCTGTTGCTGCACGAAAACATCTGTAAAACGATGAACCAATTTTACGATCGTTGACTTTCCTGAAACGCTTCCCGTGCTCGTTACTTGCCCCGTCACCACGGCCACATCGTCTTTCAAAAAACGGACCTGCACGTTGTAGACTTCCACGGAATGTATCTGGACTTTCTTGCTTTTCATGAAATTTACGACCATGGGCTTGTCCAGTTGCCGTCCAAGGCTGTCAATCGCGGTCCAATCCGGGGCCAGGACACGGTCAGCAAACTGCCAATCGCCACGAACTGAGGCTGCTGCCAGGTCCTGCTCCAGTTGCCGCAACACCAGTTCTGGTTTTGCCTGTGCGTGCGCTACCGCGGTCGCCAGCATTGCCAAAGCAAAAGCTTTTGCCAGGAGTGAACGAACAATCACTTCATCCTCCTCGGCCTTAGCGGTATTTGGCCCGGCTTCTAAACTCCCGGACAATCATTTCAAGAAAATTCTCATTGTCCGGAGGACGGGCCTCAGCAGTGATACCAAGCCGATGGCTGATCATATCAGCAATACGCTGGCCATTAAGCCTGCGTACCTCCGGAGGTATATCGAGCCGGCGGGCCAGAAACGTTTCTATCAGCTCGGCTTCCTGGAGGGTGAGATGAGCGGCTTGATGAAAAGATAGTTCGGTTTTTTCCGGAGTATTGAAAAACAGGGTCGCTTCACGATCAGAACTTTCATGCACCACCAGGGTCCCCGCTACGTAGTCTCCCAGGCGGCGGTGCTTGGCGTTCAGGAGCATGGTTACCACACCTATGCCGTAGAGTGAGGGCAAAAAATCGACAACGCGAACAAGATTGCGGGCAATGGCCTCAAAGGCATTGATGGGCCTGCCTGAGTCTTTGATCACGCGAATCCTGGCCCAGCGCTTACCCGGTGTTTGTCCCTTCCATAAAGCCTCAAAAACCGCGTAATAGCCCCAATTAATGCAAAAAACCACAAAAACAGCGATGGCTTCCCCCCAGATTAAACGGCCGCCTTTGGCGCCGCCCATGCTGATCCAGAACAGGCCGGAGAAGAACAGCACCGCATAACCGGCAAGCTGTATCAAGCTGTCCAGGAAGGCCGCCATAAAGCGGCTGCCGATTCCAGCCAGTACAAACTCCAAATGCACCTGCTCCGGAGTATCGATGATAAGCTTGTCAGTTGCCACGATGATTTCTACCTATTGGCTGGAGAAGCGTCAAAGTCATTGGAAGCGCCTGGAACATCTCCTGGACCAGAGCCACAGAGATGGACTGAGGTCCCTGCCCCGGCTCGAACTGCAAGAACTGGGACTGTTGTACCGCCAAGCTGCCGCCGATCTTTCCGCACTGCGTGAAGACCCCACCGGAAAGTCCTATGCCCGCTATTTGAATCTTCTCCTCTCCCGCGCTCACAATACCATCTATACAGGACAAAAATCGAGCGCCCGGGGAATCGTCTATTTCTATCGCTACACGTATCCTAAAATCTTCCGCCGTAATCTGTCCTTGATCACCACGGCCTTCCTGCTCTTTGTGGCCGGCGGGCTGGCGGGTATGTTGCTTTCCCTGGTCCGGCCAGAATTTATGTCCCTGTTCCTGGGCCCGCACATGATGGAAACCATTGACCACCACAAGATGTGGACGGACTCGGTTGTAAGCGTGGCGCCGGCCATGTCGAGTCGCATCATGACCAACAACCTGGCGGTCTCATTCGCGGCTTTTGCCGGCGGCATCTCTGCCGGTGTGCTTACCGTGCTCTCCATGGTCTACAACGGCGTGCTGATCGGAGTGGTGGGAACGGCCTGCTGGCTCGGCGGTATGAGTCTTCCTCTGTGGAGCTTTATCGCTCCTCACGGCGTGCTGGAGCTGCCGGCCATTTTTATCGCCGGAGGAGCAGGCTTGCGCATTGCCCAGGGGATGCTCTTCCCTGGCTTTCTTTCCCGGCGCGATTCCCTGGCCAAATCCGGAGGCGAAGCTGTCCGCCTGTTGATAGGCGTTATCCCCATCTTGTTCCTTGCCGGTCTAATTGAAGGATTCATCTCTCCCTCCACTCTGGGGTGGCAGTACAAGTTTGCTCTGTCTGGGTCGATCGCCGTGCCCTTCTTTGGATACCTCTTCGGCGCTGCGCGCGGTAAAGACGATCCAAAAGAAGCTTTGAGCCGTTAGCCGCTTCGCCTCGGCATTGCCACCGCGTTTTCCAGCCATAGCTTGGCTGCTAATCTACTTTCCCTATCGTTCTGATCCGCGCTCATCCGCGGAAATCCGCGGTAAGGTTTGTCTTCTCCCAAGCTTGCACCTTGCGAAATGGAAACCCTTCAAACGGACAGTTACAATATGAATGATCTATTTTCCAGGAGGATTCATGCCGTCTGTCCAACATATTTCAGCCAAGAACGGCGATGTGGTATTGCTCGTAGGCACCATGAAAGGCGCTTTCCTGCTCCGTTCCAATCGGGCACGCAAAAAGTGGGACGTTGGCGGCCCCTACTCCGTGGGATCACCGGTCTACGCGATGGCCCTGGACCAACGGCAGGGCCGGCGCAGGCTGTGGTGGGCACAGCAGAGCTTTCGCTGGGGAACCACTCTGCTCTCGTCGGATGATTTCGGCAAGACGGCAACGGAACCTAAGACTTATACCGTTAAGTTTCCAGAAGAGTCAGGCCTGGCGCTCAAGAATATCTGGCAGATATGCCTCCCCGCCAATGAGCCGGAGACGATCTACTGCGGCGTGGAGCCTTCCGCTTTGTTTGTATCGCGCGATGCCGGTCAAAACTGGTCTCCGGTGAAAGGATTCCTTGAGCATCCGCATCGCGCTAAGTGGACGCCCGGAGGCGGCGGGATGTGTTTGCACACAATTCTTCCCCACCCAACAAACAATAAGAGCATGATGATCGCGATGTCCACCGGCGGCGTCTATCGCACGGACGACGGCGGACAGACCTGGCAAGCGCGCAACCAGGGAGTCCGCGCGGACTTCCTTCCGGAGAAGTATCCGGAGTTTGGCCAATGCGTACACAAGGTTGTGCGGCATCCGGCGCAGCCGCAGCGGCTCTATCTTCAGAACCACTGGGGACTCTACCGCAGCGACGATAGCGGCGATTCCTGGCAGGACATTGCCAAAGGCGTACCTTCCGATTTTGGATTTTGCATGGTGGTCCATCCCCACGATCCTGAGACCGTGTACATTGTGCCGGTTGAGTCCGATGAGTATCGCTGCACGCCGGAAGCAAAGCTGCGCGTGTACCGTACGCGCAACGGCGGGGCAAGCTGGGAGCCGCTCACGCGCGGGTTGCCGCAGAAAAATGCCCTGGAAACCATCTTGCGTGATTCTCTTGCCACCGACACGTGCGATCCAACAGGCATCTATTTCGGCACCAGAAGCGGAAAGATTTATGGCTCAAACGACGATGGAAAATCCTGGCAGTTGATTCATGAAGGGCTGCCTTCCGTGGTCTGCGTGAGGGCCGCGCTGATAGGCGCCGGAGAAAAAAGTTCGTCACGGAGCCACCGAGCCGCAACGAAGGACAAGGCGAGCAAGAGCCGGCAAAAATCAGTGCGTGGAAAAAAGAGGCCACCAGCGAAACGGCAAGCAACAGGCCGGACACGCTCTGCGAAGAAATAATCGATGCCCGTGACCTTCTGTATCCCGAACTATCTTGCCGCCTTTGCCGGCAACCGCAGCGCGGTGAAGCTGGAGGGATCGCCGGCCACAGTGCGTGATGCACTAGGCGAACTCTGGCGTCTCTATCCCGGTCTGCGCGATCGCATCGTGGACGAGCAAGGCGAAGTTCGCCAGCACGTCAACATATTTGTCGGTGGCGATGCGATCCGCTTTACCGACGGACTGGCCACGCCCGTACCGGATGGATCGGAAATCCTCATTGTGCCGGCAGTCAGTGGAGGGTGAGGCGCCCTGATGCTGATCACATCGCCTTCTCCGTTGGCTCTAGTGCATGGCAAGTTGCAAGGCCGCAACGCCGGTCGTACCTGCATTGGTGAGCGTTCCATTGCTATTGATCGTGTAAACAGAAACCGGGCTCAATTCGTTGACCACGTAGAGAAATTTTCCGGAAGGATCGAAGTTAACGCGAAAAGGCTCGTTCCCGGTTGAGATAACGCCGTTCGCGGTCAAGACCCCTGTGCTCGAGTTAATGGTGTACATGGAAAGCGTATCGTCGAGTCGATTCGCCACATACGCAAATTTACTCGAAGGATCCACGGCCACTGCCGTGGGGCCCGGCCCGGTGGGCGCACTGACCGGTGTAGTTGGGACCAGCACCCCGGTGACCTGGTCGATAGAGAATTGCACAACCCTGTTTAACGAATTATCCACCACATACGCGAACTTACCCGAGGGAGCCACAGTAAGTGCGAAAGGGTCCCCTCCGGGAAGCACGGTAGCAGGCGTCATCGGCGATAAAACCCCAGTGCTGCCGTTGATGGTATACATCGAAACCGTGCCAACTCGGTTCGCAGCGTAAACAAACCTGCCCGAAGGATCTACGACTACTTGGACCGTATTCGATCCGGCGACAACGCTGGCTGGCGTCGTCGGAGTCAAGACACCCGTGCCGGCGTCGACGGTGAACATTGAGACCGTATTATCGTCGGTATTCGCCGTGTAAACAAATTTTCCGGCAGGATCGATCGCGATTCCCTGAGGAAACCATCCAGATGTAACCGTGGGTGGCGCGGTTGGGGTCAGGACGCCGGTGCTGGAATTGATGCTGTACATCGAAATCGCGGAAGGGCTCACAACATTGGATACAAGGTTCGCGACATAAAGAAACTTGCCCGAGCGATCGACAACCATATCCTCCGAGCCTACCAAGCTTGGGAATGTTGGGATTGTAGGGGGTGTTGTCGCCGTGAAGGCCCCGGTGCAAGAGTTGACCGTGTACATCGAGACGGTGATCTTGTCACTGTTCAACAGGTAGGCAAATGCAGGGTTGGACGCAGGTACACATGGTGCGGATGTTGGTGTAGGCGGCGGAGTAGACTGGGCCGGGTTACTTCCGCAACCAGCAGCAAGCAGAACCAACGCACTCAAAACTACAGCTCTTAAATATGTAAGGATCATATGAAATGCCGTCTCCGAAATAGCAGGCAATGAATTTCTTGAAGGTGTAACAGACCAACAAGCTGTAGCCATGTTGTCTGCCACTAAACTACCTTGGTTTTAGTTTTTGTAAGATAAGGAAATATCAAGATTTGTAATGGATTCGTTCAGGATTCTGTTGACGCAAGGCACTCCGGTCCAGAATCCCCTCGTAAGAACACATGCCCCGGCATGGGCGCCACGCCAAACTATTGCTACGGGGCTGCTATTTAAGCGGCTGGTTTGCTCCTTCAAACATTTTCGTGGCGGCGTTGCGGCCAACGCTGTAGATGACAAAACTCTTGTGATCAAAGTTGTATTCGCGGAAGAGGAGCTCCGCGGGGCCGGTGCCATCCACATCGACCGCGTCGATGAGTTCCAGGCGCGGGGTCACGTCCAAGCGGGACGAATCCGTTATGTTGGCCATCAGCTTTTGCGGGATTCCGTCAAAATCCAAACGCGCAACCACGGTGATATAACGGGTGATCGATTTAGCCGGTGCATCCTTGACTCCCGGCGCGGCATTGCTGCCCGCAACCTCCGCGCTGATGACCAGGGCAGCGTCATTGCTCAGATCAAGATCAAACGAGCGAAAGACCACGTTCTTCAGCGCGCTCTCCGCTATCCGAATATTTTCGCGCTGAAACTGGGCCACAACCAGTTTGCGCATCTTGACTTCAACTTCTTTTTCTTCACCCGGTTTCCAGGAAAAATTGAAAGAACGGATGTCAACGGGCTGCTCATCAGAGACAGCGACGTACATCTGGGTTCCAGCAGTCTGGGTCCCCGGAGTTGAAGCCACAGGCTTCGTGGACGTAGCTGCTCCCTGTGACGGTTGCGCGGCTTTTGCCGGCGGCATGGTCACGGTGGGCTGCCCAGGCGTTTGGTGTTGCAGCACAGGACGGTTCGGATCTTCTGGAGCTTCAGGCTGTATTGGGCTTTGCCCAGCTTGGGGAGGAGTGGGCGTTGCCGTTGGGCTGGGTGATGCTGCGCCGGAATTGCTGTTATCACTGCGATGCAGAGTAGGACGATCGTCGCTATTGCCGGCTGGCGCAGGCGAGGGTGTCGCAGTTGGGGTTGGCGTTGCGGCCCCCGTGCCACTGTTGTCGCTGCGACGCAGGATTGGCCGGTCGTCGCCTTTGGCCGGCGTCGGCGTGGCTTCAACTTTGGGCGTGGTGCTTACCTGCTTGAATTTACCGAGTGCCACCCACCCATGGTCGTTCGCTCCGTTAATGATGGTAACGTATCCAACCGGCGTACCGGTTTTTTGCGCTTCATACACTAACCCATTCTCCAGCGCCATTGGCCTGGGCGTGGCCTTGTATACGCTGGCATCCTGAAAACGCCCTTCTTCCAGCAGTGAAACGGGGATCAAGTGCGTGATGGCGACGCCGTGCGCGTCCGTGGTGATCTCAACCACGGCCGTGGCGCGAAGCTTGTGTGAGTTGCGATGCTGCGCCGATAGTGTGCCCAATACAGCCAGGCAGGCCAGCACGAGTGCCCCGCTGGTCAGGAATGCTTTTCTACGGTATAAATTCATTGACGTCATAAACACCAAAAAACTATGGAAGTTAATGATAAAGCCCCTGAGTTTGCCCTGCCGAATGAAGAGGGCAAAACCATCTCCTTAAAAGATTATCGCGGAAAAACCGTGGTGCTGTTCTTTTATCCCAAGGCCAACACCTCTGGCTGAACGCTAGAAGCGTGCGGGTTCCGCGACGCATTCCAGAAAATCCAGAAGGCTGGAGCCATTGTATTCGGCGTCTCCGCTGATAAGCCCTCCGCCCAGAAAAAATTCAAAGAAAAATACGATCTGCCGTATTCCTTGCTCGCCGACGTCGAGAAGACTGTGATCAAGAAATTTGACGTGCTTAAGGAAAAGAGCATGTATGGCAGGAAGTATATGGGGATTGAACGAACCACATTCGTGATCAACCCTGAAGGAAAGATTGCCGGGGTCATTACTGGCCTCAAACCCAACGAACATGCTGATGCCGTCCTTGCCGCACTGAAGTCAAAATGATTCCGGGGGATGCGCGCATCCCCCGAACTTTTCTCAGACGGTCCAGAATTTCCTTCAGCCCGTACTTTTATTTTGATCCAGTGATCGTGAAGCTAAGTACGCTCTCCGCGGGAATTGTGACCTCTTGTTTGCCGGTATAAGCGGCAACGCCGGTCCCTGCCGCCGCGCCTGCTCCGGCCCCAATTGCCGCGCCTTTGCCGCCTCCGGCCAGTGCCCCGATCAGAGCTCCGGCTCCAGCTCCGCCACCGATCTTGGTAACGTTGCTCTTGGTATGGCTTTTGCCTTTGCGGCTTACGCGAGAGCTGTACACTCTCTCACCGTTGATGGAAACCAGTCGCAGAGAGAGTTCTCCTGGTTTGTGCAGGCGTCCGCTGCGATTCACGTAAGTCACCTTGCCTTTGACCGGATCACCCGCGTGGGCCACAACTTTACCGCCATGAGTAATGTCACTGGTCAGGGTCCCGCTCCAACCCTGCTCTTTGTTGGCAGTGGCTGAACTCAAGGATGTATTGATGCGGACCGTTGCGTGACTTCCCGCGGGAATAGTTCCCGCACTGACTCCCAGGACCGAACAGAACAACAACATCGTGAACAAGACAAATCTGCGAAACGTCATAACCTTCTTTTCCTCCAGCGGATTGTTACGGCATTCATGCCTTGGAAGCTCTCAATTAAAATCCTGGGAGCTTGCCGTCAGCTCATGATTCTATCGCTGTTAGGCTCTGGGCTTTCTGCTATACACTTCTCCTCTGGGAACGGAGGAACTAATGCGCTGCTGGCCTTTCGTGCTGCTGCTTTCGATACTTCTTTTCAAGGGGCAAGCAATTTCTCAACAAGACACCGCCGCCAAGTCGCTGCATGATCTTTTCACCGCCGCTTGGGATTACGACATGCAGCAGCGGCCGGATAACGCCTCAGAGCAGGGCGACCGCCGCTGGAATGACCGTTGGCCGGACAAGAGCCTGGAAGCGTACGCGCACCGCAACCAGCATACTCAAGACGTTCTGGCCAGCCTGGCGAAGATCGACCGCAAGGCGCTTTCTCCCACCGACCAGCTCAACTACGAACTTTTTCAAAAGCGTTTTCAAGACCGCTTGGATCAATTCAAGTTTCATTGGTACCTCATGGACTTTAACCAGCGTGAAGGGCCCCAAACCAGTGACGAACTGGCGTCTTCCCTGCGCTTTGAAACGCTCAAGGACTATCAAGACTGGCTGGCCCGGCTGGACGCTTTTCCCGCGTACCTGGACCAGGTCACAACCTTGTTGCGCCAGGGCATTCATGAGCGCATGGTGCATCCCAAAATAATCATGCAGCGCATTCCCGCGCAGATTGAGAAGCAGATTGTTTCTGACGCAACGCAAAGTAATTTCTACAAGCCTTTCCGAAAATTCCCCACAGACATCTCCGCGGCCGACCAGCAGAAACTTCAGCAGCAGGCCCGCGCCGCCGTCGAACAGAAAGTTGTTCCCGCATTCACCAGGTTCCGGCAGTTCTTTGTTTCCGAATACCTGCCCGCGTGTTATGACCAGATCGGCGCGTCGCAACTGCCGCACGGCGAAGAACTTTATGCCTACTTCGTCCGCCACTACACCACCACTTCGATCACGCCGGAAGAGGTCCACCAGACTGGCCTGAAAGAAGTGGCCCGCATCCGCGCTGAGATGGACCAGATCATGCAGCAGGCCGGCTTCAAAGGTTCGCGTGATGACTTCTTCAAGTTCCTGCGCACCGATCCCCAGTTCTTTTACAAAACGCCGGAAGAGCTGTTTGACGCTTACAAAGTTGTGGCCAAGACCATTGATCCCAACCTGGTCAAGATGTTCCACGTCGTACCGCGCGAGCCTTACGGTGTGGAACCTATTCCGTTGGCGGTGGCGCCTGATACCACCACCGCGTATTACCGTCCGGGCGCGGGAGACGGATCGCGCGCCGGTACCTTCTTCGTCAATCTTTATAAACCGGATACCCGGCCCAAGTGGGAGATGATGGCGCTTTCTCTTCATGAGTCCGTTCCTGGCCACCATATCCAGATCGCGCGCGCCCACGAATTGGGAGAAATGCCGATGTTCCGCCGCTTCGGCGAGTTCACCGTCTTTGTGGAGGGCTGGGCCCTCTACGCCGAATCGCTGGGCGACGATATGGGCCTCTACTCCGATCCTTACTCCAAATTCGGCCAGCTTTCCTATGAAATGTGGCGCGCTGTCCGGCTGGTTGTCGACACCGGCATGCACGTCAAACACTGGACGCGAGAACAAGCCATCCGCTACTTCATGGACAACTGTCCCAAGCAGGAACTGGACGTCACCAATGAGATTGACCGCTACATCGCGTGGCCGGGGCAGTCGCTGGCGTACAAGACCGGCGAGTTGAAGATCAAAGAGCTGCGCGCCCGCGCCCACAAAGAGCTGGGAGAAAAATTTGACCTGAAAGCGTTTCACGATATGGTCCTCGGCTCCGGCCCCGTGCCGCTGGACATTCTGGAACGGAACGTAGACCGGTGGATCGGAACCAGAAAAGGCAATGCCGTCCAACCTAACGCAAACTAAATGGCGGCTGCTTCGCCGCGCGTTTTTCAACCGTGATCCGCGCCTGGCCTGCCCCGCACTTCTGGGCAAGCTCATTGTCCGCCGCCAGGGCGGCAAAGTCCTGGCCGGGCGCATTGTTGAAGTGGAAGCCTATCTTGGCGCCAATGACTTGGCGGCCCACGCCGCGGCCGGACGCACCGCCCGCAACAGCGTTTTGTTTGGTCCGCCCGGCCACGCTTACATCTATTTTATTTACGGCGTCCACTACTGCCTGAACATCTCCTGCCTGCCCGAGGGCGAAGCCGGATGTCTGCTGGTTCGCGCTCTGGAGCCCGTCGCCGGATTGCCGGCGATGGCCAAAGCCCGAGGCTTAGAAGATCTGGACCTCAGCAGCGTGCGCAACCTGCGCAAGCTGGCCAGCGGCCCGGGACGTCTCTGTGAAGCGCTGGCCATTACACGCCTGCGCGATAACGGAAAAGATATGCTCGCGCCCCGCTCCGATCTTCAGGTAATGGATGACGGCTTCCGCGTCAAGGAAGGTGAGACCGCGGTCACGCAGCGCATCGGCATTACCAAATCGGCGGAGATGCCTTTGCGATACGTGATCGCCGGAAACACTTTTGTGTCAGGAAGGTGAAGGCCAGATGGCTTTCTAGTAACCCCTTAGCTACGCCCCCCTCCTCCCTCCCCAGGTTCCACGCCATTCCACCCCACTTACACCCCAGGTCACCCCACTCACGTCCGGGGTTGGCGGCTTTCAATCCGATGTTTGGAGGGGCGTTCGTTGGCTGAGAAACAATCTGCAATTCGCTTCATGGGTTACTAAGTTGCTAACTGCCAATTACTGGCCCGCCCGCAGATTTTCAAAGACCGAAAGCACATCCACCCCCGTGTGGGCTGCCTGAATATAGCGCGCGTGGTTGCAGCGAAGTAATTGCGAATAAGTACATCTTGACAGAGCGGGTTTGCGGAGGTGTTCGTTTTCACGCGCCGCTGCTTGGGAGTCGGTCATCTTGAGCGAGCACAAACGAGCAAGGACGCGTCGAGATCCCTAGTATGTTATTTCCCTTCCATATTGAAATTTATAGAAGGACCCATCGCGCATGGCGCAAGATAGTAGTGCCGACAATATCGAGAGAACTCCCTGCCGCGGCATGGTCAAGGATGCCACCTCGGGGCCCTTCGACTCTCGTCAGTCGCTTTCGCTCCTTCCTGTTGCTCAGGGTGACAGGGGTGAGGGGAGTTCGTTAAGGGGAAAAGGCCATATCGAGAGAACTCTCTGCCACTGCATGGTCAAAGGACGCCACCTCGGGGCCCTTCGACTTTCGTTAGTCGCTTTCGCTCCTTCCTGTCGCTCAGGGTGACAGGGGTGAGAGGGCTTCGTGGAGACACGTGACGAAGCCACCACAAAATAAATTTACCTGCCTGTAATTTTTATGGAACTTCCACCGTCCTATCTTACGTAGCTCCTATTGACGTTCTATAGGGCGCAATATATATTTATATAGACATTCTATAGGAGAGTCCTTTTGCCATCGAAACAGGTTGAATTGCTGCAAGGCACGTTGGACATGTTGATTCTTAAGGCCCTGGCGCTTGCGCCGCTGCATGGGCTGGGGGTTTCGCAGAGGATCGAGCAGGTCACTCATGGGACATTCCAGGTCAAGCCCGGCTCGCTTTTTCCCGCGCTGCATCGGATGGAAGAAAAGGGCTGGCTGGTTTCTTCCTGGGGTGAATCGGAGAACAACCGCCGGGCCAAGTATTACGAATTGACCAAAGCCGGACGGCGGCAATTGGAGACCGAAACTGAGCGCTGGAAACGGATTTCACTCGCCGTGGGGCGCGCGCTGGAAGTGTGAGCAGAACCGCGGTGAATCTTGGGTGGAGGTACAGTTTGGGCAAAATCGTGTGTCACTGGTCCTCGACTGTGCGTCTTCAACCTGGCACAGCCGGAGGCGGCTGTGCCACATGGGTCTTGCATGTGAAACTGCAACCAATACGAATTTTGTGACGCGTCGACATTAAAGACGCGAGTATTAGATTAAGGAAACTTATATGAAGATACTGGCCCGTGGCCGCAGTTTTATCCAAAATCTTTTTCGGCGAGAACGCGTTGACGGCGATCTTAACGAAGAAGTCGGCGCGTACGTTGAACTCCTCGCGCAGCAGAAGATCAAGCAAGGCATGTCGCCGGAAGGCGCAGTGCGCGCCGCGCGGATCGAGCTTGGCGGGGCCACGCAGGTGCAGGAAGAAGTGCGCCGCGCACGGGTTGGCGCCGGGCTGCAAACTATCTGGCAAGACCTGCTCTACGCCGGTCGGGTCCTCAGCAACAACAAGACGTTTACGGCGGTGGCGGTGCTTACCTTCTCTATCGGCATTGGAGCAAACACCGCGATTTTCAGCATGGTGAACGGCTTGTTGCTGCGTCCGGTGCCGGTGGACCGGCCGGGGCGGCTCACCTATCTCATCGAAAAGCATGAGAGCTGGCGCAATAGTCTCCCGTATCAGGACTTTGAAGAAATCCGCAAGCAGTCGGCAGATGTGTTTTCTGATGTTGCCGCGCTGCGCCCCTTTCAGATGGACGGCATCACCGTGGAAGGGAAGAGCCATCCGATATGGACGGGGTACGTCAGCACAAACTTCTTTCCCATCCTGGGGATCCAGCCCGCCGCGGGCCATTTCATTGCTCCCACGGGCAACGGTCTTGCCGGAAGCGATACGGTCCTGGTCTTGAGCTACTCCTATTGGAAGGCGCAGTTTGGGGGCGATCCCAACATTGTCGGCAGCAAGGCGTTATTGAACGGCCATCCCATCACTATTATTGGCGTTGCGCCGGAAGGGTTCGGCGGAATCATCCCTATTGTGGAAACGCAGGGCTATCTGCCCATTGGTGTTTATGCGGCCATGGAAGGGGAGAAGAAAGACCCGGTGACGGAACGCGTGTCGGAGATGATCGTGATTGCGCGCTTGCGGGACGGCGTGGATGTGGGCAAGTCGCAGCCGGTACTGGCGGTGATTGCGAAGCGGCTGGCCGACCAATATCCCGTCGAAGAAAAAGACCTGGTGCTGCGCGCGGTCCCGTGGGGAAGTGGTTTTCTGCACAGCGCCAACGGTCCCAACCCGGTGCTGCTGATCGCCACGCTCTTCCTTGTCCTCTCAGGATTTGTTTTGCTGCTGGCTTCGGCCAACGTGGCCAATCTGCTGCTGGTGCGGGCGATCGCCCGCAACCGTGAGATGGCTGTGCGTTCGGCGCTGGGCGCGGCCCGCTTCCGCCTGATACGCCAGGTTCTGACGGAAACCTTGCTGCTGGCGCTGCTAGGATGCGCGGGTGGGGCCGCGCTGGGTTACGTCGGGAGCCGCGTCCTTGGCGGGCTAAATCTGCATACCGAGCTGCCCGTTGTTTTGGACTTTCACATGGACTGGCGCGTCTTTGCCTTTGCCCTGGGAGCCGCTGTTTTTGTGGCCCTGATGGCGGGGCTGGTACCGGCGGTGCGCGCGTCGCGCGTGGACCTGGCGGATGTGCTGCGCGAAGGCGGACGCGGCGCGAGTTCCGGACGGCAACGTTTTCGCACAGGCCTGGTAGTTGCCCAGGTGAGCGGTTCTCTGATGCTGCTGATTGTCGCTGGTCTGTTTGTGCGGAGTCTGCTGAACGTACAGAATTCTGATCTGGGATTTGATCCTAACCATGTAGCTAACTTCAGCATGGACCCGCGCGCCGCCGGCTATGATGAAGCGCGCGGCCGCGAATTCTACCGCGAACTGCTGGACCGCGTGCGCGCGATGCCTGGCGTGGAATCGGCCAGCATGGCGGCAACCGTCCCCATGGGGCCCATCTCCCTGGGAGGGCCGATCAAGATTGAAGGCCACACGGAAACGCCGGGGCAACCCAAGCCTTCCGCCACTTTGAATGCCGTTTCACCGGGATATCTCAAAACGATGCGCATTCCCCTGCTGCGCGGGCGGGAGATCCTGGACTCCGATACGGAAACTTCACAGCATGTGGCCGTAATCAATGAAGCCATGGCCCACCGCTACTGGCCGGACCAGGAGCCGATTGGCCATATGTTCAGCAAGAGTGAGGACCCAACCCATCCGCTGCAAGTTGTGGGCGTGATGAAAAACAGCAGAGCGAACGGACTTTCCGATGTGATCGATCCATTGTTTTACGAAGCTATGGCGCAAGATTACAAATCGGTACAAACCTTGCACGTGCGGACCTCAGCTGCTCCCGCAACGGCCATGAGGGCCGTGCCGGAGATGGTCCGCTCCATGCAGCCGAACATGCCGGTGTTTGATGTCCAGACCATGAATCAGGCGCTGGAAAGCATTGACGGATTTTTTCTCTACCGTCTGGGAGCGGCGCTGGCCGGAGCCCTGGGACTCTTGGGCTTTGTGCTGGCGATCATCGGCGTTTATGGCGTGATGTCTTATTCGGCGGCGCAACGGACCCATGAGATTGGAATCCGCGTGGCGCTAGGGGCCCAGCCGGCGCAGGTAATGAAGATCATCTTCCGCCAAGGATTCTTTATCGTAGGGCTGGGATTGGTCATTGGAATCGGTGCGGCGCTGGCCATTGGGCGACTGGTAGCTGGGTTCCTGGTGGGAGTGGGCGGCGCTGATCCTGTGACGTATCTTCTAGTTTCTGCCGCGCTGGCTTTGGCAGCGCTGGGCGCGTGCTTGGTGCCGGCCCGGCGAGCAACGCACGTCGATCCTATGATTGCATTGCGTTATGAATGAGCCAAACGGCATTATTTCGGCGGTTAACCGCAGGGAGGCGCGATGTATAATCGAGCCATGACGAGGCATGTCATCCACATCACGGAAGCGGAAGCGGCAAGTGACTTTGCAGAGCTCATGGCCCGTGTGCGTGAAGGAGCGGAAGTCATCATTGAAAGTGACGCGCGGCCGGTTGCTGTGGTAAGCCCCGCAGAGCCGATGCGCCGTACCATTTCCGAATGCAGCGCTCTCCTACCCGAAGACTCGAAGGCCACCATTGATTCCGACTTTGCCAAGGACATGGAAGCCGCCATTCTCTAGGTACCTTTATTACTGGACAGCAATGTCCTTTCGCGATCACAATCTCTAGGACTCCTGGTAACTCCGACGCATTTCGCGCGTATTGTTCTTGTAGAAAGGAATTCCTTTTATGAAAAAGTTTTTGCATGGTATTTTGTGTCTGGTGCTGATGGTATCCGCGCTTGGCGCGCAGAAAGACAAGACCGCTCCCGCTGGCGGCATGCCTCCGCTGATTGATCGCGAGCTGATCTTTGGCAATCCTGAGATTGCGGGCGCGCAGCTTTCGCCCAATGGAAAATACCTGTCGTTTCTCAAACCGTGGAAAGACACGCGCAACGTCTACGTTAAAGGCGTGGACGAGCCGTTCAGCGCGGCCCGGCTGCTTACCACGGAGATTAAGCGGCCCGTGGCCGGCTATTTTTGGAGCCGGGACAGCAAATACATCCTTTATGTAAAGGACAATGACGGCGACGAAAATTTCAATGCCTATGCGGTCGATCCCTCGGCCAAGCCCGCGGCCGGAGCTGACGCGCCGCCCTCACGTGATCTGACCGGCACCAAAAGCGCCAGGATCTTGATCTACGACAGACCCAAGAACGATCCGGACGCCATCTACATTGGCCTGAATGACCGTGACAAGGCATGGCATGATCTTTATAAGCTGAAGATTTCCACTGGAGAAAAAACTCTGGTGCGCAAGAACACGGAAAAAATCTCCGGCTGGATTTTCGACCTGAATGGCCAATTGCGCCTGGCCACGCGCACCGCCGACAACGGCGACACTGAGGTCCTTCGCGTTGATTCAGACAAGTTCACCAAGACCTATTCCTGCACCGTGGCTGAAACCTGCGGCCCCGTGCACTTTACCAAAGACGGCAAGCGCGTCTACATGGAGACCAACAAGGGCGACGATGCCGACTTGATCGCGCTGGTGCTGTTCGATCCGGAGAGCGGAAAGACGGAGATGGTGGAGTCCGATCCCTTGAAGCGCGTTGATTTCGGCAACGCTGTTTTCTCAGAAGTCACCGACGAACTGTTGATGACCACCTATCTTGATGACCGCGAACGGCAATACTTCAAGGACAAAGCCTTTGCGGCGGACTACAAATGGCTGCAAGGCAAGTTGTCCGGAATGGAAATTGGCCTGGGCTCCCACACCAGTGACGAACAGATGTGGGTTGTGGTGGCCTACAGCGATACCGAGCCGGGCGTGACCTACATTTTTGACCGCAAAGCGCACCAACTGGCCAAGCAATACACGGTCCGGGAAAAGTTGCCGCGTGAGTCTTTGGCCAAGATGGAGTCTGTCCGGTACAAATCGTCCGACGGGCTTGAGATCCCAGCCTACCTCACCTTGCCAAAAGGTATTCCGGCCAAGAACCTGCCCACCGTGATCTTTCCGCATGGCGGGCCCTGGGGACGCGACGTATGGGGATTCAACGGCTATGCGCAGTTCTTTGCCAATCGTGGCTACGCCGTATTGAGTCCGAACTTCCGCGCTTCCACCGGCTACGGTAAGAAGTTTCTGAATGCCGGCAACCTGCAATGGGGCCGCACCATGCAGGACGACATTACCTGGGGCGTTAAGTATCTGGTGGCCCAAGGTATTTCCGATCCTAAACGCGTGGGCATCTTTGGCGGATCTTACGGCGGTTATGCCACGCTTGCCGGCGTGGCCTTTACCCCGGATGTATATGCCGCGGCGGTCGATCTTTTTGGCCCTTCCAACCTGATCACGCTTATGGAATCGATCCCGCCGTACTGGGAGGCCGGCCGCAAGATGTTCTATACACGCATGGGCGATCCCACTACCCCGGCGGGCAAGGCACTCCTGGTGGAGCGGTCTCCGCTTACCTCCGCCGCAAAAATCAAGACGCCGCTCTTGATTGCACAAGGCGCCAACGATCCCCGAGTGAACCATGCCGAGTCAGAGCAGATTGTGATTGCGCTGCGCGACCGCGGCTTCCCGGTTGAATATGTCTTGATTCCGGATGAGGGGCATGGGTTTGCCCGTCCGGTGAACAACATGGCGAGCAACATGGCCGCGGAGAAGTTCCTGGCCAAATATCTGGGTGGCCGCTATCAGGAAGGTGGAACTCCAGAAGTCACCGCGCGTCTGAAAGAAATCACGGTGGATCCCAAGACCGTGGTGCTGGCCAAGAAAGTTGACGCCAACTCGGTTGGCCTGCCGAAGACGGCGGTCGATCTTAAGCCGGGTATTTACAAGTACAAGGCGAAGGTGTCCGCGGGCGGCCAGGAATTTGCGATGACCATGTCCACCACCATCACCGAAGACAAAGGCATGTGGACAGCAACCGGGACCATGGAATCTCCCATGGGACAAGCCAGCGATGTTTCCACACTGGAAAAAGGCACGCTGGTATTGCACAGCCGCACCATCAAGCAGGGGCCAGCGACGATTAACATCGACTTTGCCGCGAACAAGGCCACTGGCACCATGAACATGAACGGCCAGGACCGGCCTATCTCCGCTGATATGGGCGGGCCGGTGTTTGCTGACGCTGCGGGTTCGGAGCTGGCCATCGCCTCACTGCCGCTGGCGGATGGGTACTCCACTACCTTCCGGAACTTTGACGTCCAGAAGCAAAAAGAAAAACTGCTACAGCTAAAAGTGGTTGGCGCGGAAAACGTAACCGTGCCCGCGGGCACGTTCGACACCTACAAAGTCGAGTTGACCTCAGCCGATGGCGGCGGAGACAAACAAACACTTTGGATCGCTAAAGATTCGCGCAAGCCGGTAAAGATGTCCGCCGTGCTCGCGTCGATGGGCGGAGCCACGATCACGCAAGAGCTGGAGCCGTAAGTCGAAACAGCAATTCGAAAGCTAACAAGCCCGCCGGTCATTGGCGGGCTTTTTTATTTGCCCAAGCTCAGCGCTTTTAGAGCAGTTCCTTGGTTGCTGTGCTGGAAAAGACTCACCGCCGGGGGCGGCGGTGCCACATAACTCTAGGAGTACCAAGCACAATGGACAACGAAAGTTTTGTGGCCCAGCCGCCCTCGGCTGGGGTACACCAAGGTAGGAAATGCTCTAATGGGAACCTTTTTCCGCGGCTGCGGTAGTCATAGGATTGATGGGCCGTGTCGTCTTTGCCAGAAGGGAGACTAACCGTCCGGGCCTGTGCAAGTCTAACGCAAAATAAGGGGTGGTTATGGACGAGTTGGTGAAAGACCTTCGCTATGCAGTCCGCATGGTCGTCAATAGTCCTGGCTTTTCGATTGTTGCAGTCCTCACCCTGGCGCTGGGAATCGGCGCCAACACCGCTATCTTCAGCTTCATCGACGCGGTGCTGCTCAAACCACTGCCCTATGCTGACGCCGACAAAATTCTTATGGTGTGGGAAAAGCCGCCCGGGGGCGACCGTAATGGAAACTCCACCCTGAATTTTCTCGATTGGAAGAGCCAGAACACCGTATTCAGCGCCATGGCGGCGCAAACCGGTGGCGCAGCCACGCTGACCGGGACGGATGTTCCTGTTCAACTCCATGCTACCCGGGTATCCGCTCCTTACTTTGAGATCTTTGGCGCCAAGGCGATGCTTGGCCGAACGTTTGCGCCCGACGAGGACCAGCCAGGCAAAGAACATGTCATCGTTCTCAGCCACAGAATCTGGGAGAGCCGCTTTGGCTCCGACCGAGGAATCATCGGGCGCACCATCAGCTTGAATAACCTGCCGCACACGGTGATCGGCGTCATGCCCGCTGAAACCGCATTTGACCGCCGCTACGCCGACATCTGGATGCCATTGGCCTTTGAGCCCCAAGACATGACGCGCAGCTTTCATTGGATGAGGTGCTGGGCAAAATTGAAACCCGGTGTGACCCTGGACCAGGCGCAGACGCAGATGAAAGCGGTAGCCGCACAGATTGAGAAAGCCTATCCGGATTCCAACAAGGGCTGGGGTGTCACGATCGACCGCTACCAGGACCGGCTGGTTAACAATGATTTGCGAAAGTCTCTGCTGGTGCTACTGGCCGCGGTGGGCGCGGTGCTGCTGATCGGCTGCTCTAACCTGGCCAACCTGCTACTGGCCAGGGGCGCGCGGCGGGAGCGTGAGATCGCGGTCAGATCGGCGTTGGGAGCAAGCCGCCGGCGACTGGTCCGTCAGTTCATCACGGAGAGCGCCGTGCTCGCTGTGCTAGGTGGCCTGGCCGGCGTGGGCATTGGCTTTGCTTTTGTGGCCGCGCTCAAAGCGTCGATCCCGCAATACCTGTTGCCGTCGGAAGCCGATGTCCATCTTGATGTCCGCGTACTGCTGTTCACCGCCGCTATCGTCGTGCTGACGGTCATGCTGTTTGGAGTGGCCCCCGCGTTTCATGCCGCTCATGTTGACGTCAGCAAATCACTCAAGGAAGGTGGCCGGGGCTCTACCAGCGGCACCGGCAGGAAGCGTTTGCAGAGCGCCCTGGTTGTCATTGAAGTTGCCGTAGCGTTTGTGCTGCTCTCCGGCGCGGGTCTGATGATGCGCAGTTTTTATAAGCTCCAGCAGGTTGATCCGGGCTTTGAAACCACGAATGTGATCACCATGGATCTACCTATGACGGCGGTGCAGTACCCGGATGGCGAGCGAATCATCAACTACCTGGGCCAGGTGATGGAGAAGATCCAGGCTGTCCCCGGCGTTCGCGACGTGGCCGCCACTTCCGCGCTACCACTGGAAGGATGGGGATACGGCATGCCTTTTATGGTGGAAGGCGATCCCTTTCTGGACCGAGCGAACCGGCACGCGTGTTTCTACAAGATTGTTAGCCCCTCTTACTTCTCCGCGCTGGGAATGCGCATGTTGAAAGGGCGCGCGCTGGCGGAAAGCGACTCGCAAGGGAACGTTCCCGTGGCCGTAATCAATGAGTCCATGGCCAAGAAATATCTTAAGGATAAAGAGCCAATCGGCAAACGGATCCTCATCCAACAGGTAATTCCCAGCAAACACGATCTTGGACCGGAAATCCCGTGGCTGGTGGTAGGAGTGGTGGCCGATGAAAAAGTAAACGGCCTGGATGACTCGAGCGCGGGGCTCTATGTTTCTTACAAACAAGGCCCCGTGACCGGTTCGTCGCTGGTGGTGCGCGGCGCCATGGACCCCAACAACCTGATCAAGTCGATTGAAGGGGCCGTCTGGCAGGTGAATAAGAACCAGGCGCTTCCTGAAATCAAAACCCTGGAGCAGATCAAATCAGAGTCGCTGGGCGCCAACCGTTTGCGGACCGTGCTGCTTGGGATATTTTCCGGCGTGGCGCTGTTGCTGGCCGCCATTGGAATTTATGGCGTTCTTTCCTACTCGGTTGCGCAGCGTACGCATGAAATGGGCGTACGCGCCGCCTTGGGTGCAAGCTCCTGGAACCAGCTCAAACTGGTGCTGGGCGGGGGAATGCTCTTGACCGGAGTTGGGCTCGGCGTTGGGATTGCCGGCGCGCTGGCGCTGACTCGCTTGATGGCCAGCCTGCTTTTCAACGTGACACCGCATGATCCCTGGACGCTCGTTGCAGTAGGTCTGGTGCTGGCGACCGTTGCGGCCGCGGCGTGTTACATACCGGCACGCCGCGCAACGAAGGTGGACCCGATGATCGCACTGCGGTACGAATAGCTGTTAGAACCCGCTTTTAATGTATCTGCTGACGAAGCAGATAATCCAGAATAAGATTACGCCTCCGGCACAGTAAGGCGCGTGTCGGCGTAACGGGTCCCCTCGCGTTGCTCCTTTGATTGCGAAAATGATTCCCACGAGCGAAAGCAACGCTCCGCAAAGATCGATGGTGAGCAGCAATGGGTCAGGCATCGCAAGCCAACTAATCGAACGCCCATATACCAGTGACAAAATCGCAGCCAGTGCAGAAACGGTGGCCAGGGAAAGGCCGGCCAACGACTGCTTCGAAAATTCATCTCGTGGTTCCCGGCGCGTCACCCATCGTGCCCAACTCCAGATCATCAGCGGGGGCAACCAACAAATAATCAAGATAAACAACAGTTCCGATATTGTGATCATGCTTAGACACCTGCCTTTGCCTTCGCATCACTACGAATTTCAAGCCCACACTACAACTTGTCTGTGACCAGGACGCGCCCCTTGGCGCCGAGCACGGTTATTCCGTTTTGGTTCTGGATTCGCCCGCGCAGTTCTACTATGTCTCCGTTGAGCCTTTGGTTCGGTGTAACTTTTATGACCAGCCATTCGAGGCGAATGGTTTCATCCGCATAGATGGGGTGGCGGAAACGGACCCAGAACTCCAGGCCAACCATGACGCTTTGCGTCCGTTCTGCCTACCGGCCTGTGTTTCACTTATACTGTAAGGTTCAGAGTATCGCCGTGGCGACTCTAGTGCAGTTTGCTGCGAACCGGCTTGAAGCTCCCACTTTGATCAACCGCCGTTCCGGCTGGGAGATTGAACCGGAGCCGGCGCGTGGCGAATCCAATCAGGAAGGTGAATCTTTTAATGAACACATTTGGCAGCCGCTCAAAATTGCGCGTTGGCGCTCAGGAATTTGAAATCTACCGCCTGGATGCGCTGGCGAAACAAGGTTGTTCTCCGCACCGCCTTCCTTACTCCATGCGGATTCTTCTGGAAAACCTTTTGCGCACGGAAAATGGACGCAGCGTGACCGCCGATGACGTCCGCTTTCTGGCCACATGGAACCCGCTGGCCGTCCCTGACAAGGAGATTGCTTTTACTCCGGCGCGCGTGCTCATGCAGGATTTTACCGGCGTCCCCGCCGTGGTGGACCTGGGCGCCATGCGCGACGCCATGAAGAAGATGGGCGGCGATCCCAACAAGATCAACCCGCTCCAGCCGGCTGAGCTGGTCATTGACCACTCCGTGCAGGTGGATGAGTTCGCCAGCGTCAACTCGTTTAGCGTGAATGCGCGACTGGAGTTTGAACGCAACCAGGAGCGTTACGCGTTCTTGCGCTGGGGACAGTCAGCGTTTCGCAACTTCAAAGTGGTGCCGCCGGACATGGGCATCGTCCACCAGATCAACCTGGAATATCTGGCGCGCGTGGTCTTCTCGGAAAAGAAAGACGGCGTCACGGTGGCTTATCCAGATACGCTGGTCGGCACCGACTCTCACACCACCATGATCAACGGCCTGGGCGTGCTCGGCTGGGGCGTAGGCGGCATTGAAGCCGAGGCGGCCATGCTCGGCCAGCCTGTCTCCATGCTGCTGCCGCAAGTAGTTGGCTTTAAGCTCACTGGAGAACTGCCGGAGGGTTCCACCGCGACTGATCTGGTGCTGACCGTAACCGAGATTCTGCGCAAGATCGGCGTGGTGGGCAAGTTCGTGGAGTTCTTTGGGGCAGGTCTGGCCGCGCTCTCGCTGGCCGACCGCGCAACGATTGCCAACATGGCTCCAGAATATGGAGCGACGTGCGGAATTTTTCCCGTCGATGAAGTCACTCTGGGTTATCTGCGCACGACTGGCCGCAGTCAAGAGCAGATCGCGCTGGTTGAAACATATTGCAAAGAACAAGGCTTGTTCCACACCGCCAGCAGTGAAGAAGCGCAGTATTCGCAAGTGGTGGAGCTGAACCTTAGCACGGTTGAGGCCAGCGTGGCTGGGCCGCGCCGTCCGCAGGACCGCGCGCTGCTGTCAAAAGCCAAGGAAGGATTTGCGCAAGCGCTGCCTACTTTGATTGGGCCGCGTCTGCCCAGAGAAGCAGGACGCGCCGCCGCGCCCAAGCAGGTAGAGCGCTTTGAGAGTGAAGGTGGAAATCCCACGGCGGTGGCCGTGGAAGACGCCGAAGCCCCAGCGGCCCAGCACGAAGCCGGCGAAGATGTTTTTGAACGGCTCCACGATGGTTCTGTGGTGATCGCTGCGATTACCAGTTGCACCAATACTTCCAATCCTTCGGTCATGCTGGCTGCCGGCTTGCTCGCCAAGAAGGCCGTGGAAAAAGGCCTGCGACGCAAGCCGTGGGTCAAGACCTCACTCGCTCCGGGCTCGCGCGTGGTCACCGAGTATTACCGCAAGGCCGGACTTATCCCTTACATGGAACAGCTTGGTTTTCACACCGTGGGCTATGGCTGCACCACGTGCATCGGCAACTCCGGGCCGCTGCCGCAAGAAGTTTCACATGCTATCAACGAAAAAGAGTTGGTCGCGGTCTCTGTGCTGTCCGGTAACCGCAACTTTGAAGGCCGCATTAATTCTGAGATCCGCGCAAACTATCTGATGTCGCCGCCGCTGGTGGTGGCGTACGCGCTGGCTGGAGGCATTGATGTTGACCTCACCCGCGAGCCGCTCGGCAAAGGGAAAGATGGTAAGCCGGTGTATCTCCGCGACATCTGGCCCACGCAGAAAGAAGTGCAGGACACCGTGGCCCGCGCCATTGACTCCAAGATGTTCACCGACAATTACGCCACCATCTTTGATGGCGATGAAGAGTGGAAAAAGCTTCAGGTGCCCAAAGGCGAGACGTATCTGTGGGACACAAACTCCACGTACATCAAGCGCGCTCCTTATTTTGACGGCATGCCGGCCAAGCCCGCTCCCGTAGTCGACATCAAGGGGGCACGCGTGCTGGCCAAGCTGGGCCACAGCGTGACCACCGACCACATCTCGCCCGCAGGGTCGATCAAGGCCAACGGCCCGGCCGGCAAATACCTACAAGAACGCGGCGTGAAGCCTGGCGACTTTAACTCTTACGGTTCGCGTCGGGGCAACCATGAAGTGATGGTTCGGGGAACGTTTGCCAATGTCCGCCTGCGCAATAAGCTGGCGCCGGAAACCGAAGGCGGCATTACCAAGCACTTTCCCAGCGGCGATATCATGCCAATCTTTGACGCTTCGGTCAAATACATCGCTGATGGCGTACCGCTGATTATTCTGGCGGGCAAGGAATACGGTTCAGGCTCGTCGCGCGACTGGGCGGCCAAAGGGCCGTTGTTGCTGGGCGTGCGTGCGGTGATCGCCGAGAGCTATGAGCGCATCCATCGGTCAAACCTCGTGGGCATGGGCATTTTGCCGCTGCAATTCTTGCCGGAAGAGGATCCGGACACGCTTGGCCTGAAGGGCGATGAGGTTTACGAAATTATTGGCCTACCCAAAATGCTGGCAGGCAAGTTCGCCGGCGGCAAGCAGATCAAAGTCCGCGCGACTTCGTCGGATGGAATTGTGAAGGAGTTTGACGCGCTGGTGCGCATCGACACGCCGCAAGAGATTTTGTATTACGAGCACGGCGGGATCTTGCAATATGTATTGCGGCAGTTGCTGGCAGGGAAATAGTGATTCCGATCCGCAGCCTCTTTGAGAGTCACCTGACAGTCAGCGATCTGCAACGCTCGATGGCCTTTTTCGGCGACAAGCTAGGCTTGAAGCTCGCCCACGTCGTTCCTGAGCGTAAAGTAGCGTTCTATTGGATCGGGCAGCCGGGGGAATCGATGCTCGGCCTTTGGGAGGTGGGCACGGCTCCGCAGCGCATGAGCCTGCATATTGCGTTTACGGTCGAGCTGGCGGATTTACTCGATGCTCCCAAGCGCCTGCGTGCGGCGGGCGTCATTCCCCTGGATTTTTCGGGAAATCCAACCGAAGAGCCGGTGATTTTAGCTTGGATGCCGGCGGCCTCTTTGTACTTTCATGATCCCGATGGTAATTTGCTGGAGTTTCTAGCAATGCTGCCTGATGCTGCCCAACCGGAACTGGGAGTCATCGGTTGGACGGCATGGAAACGCCGACAGGCATGACAGGAACATCAAAAAATGCACCCAGGAGTATGGTCCTCCGGGCGGCTTGTTAACCACAAAGGGCACGAAGGTTCACGAAGGTGATTTAGCAAGAATTTGCTCAACTTTGTGCTCCTTCATGTCCTTTGTGGTTAAAGCGCTCTCCCTCTTCCCAAACCCTCCTTTTGGCGGGATAATGTGAGATTCGATTGATCTCAAATGCACATTCCTACTGGAGCCACGGAACCTCTTGACCAAACGTTAGCAGCCAAGTAGAACTTCTCAATCGAAATTTGCCTGCTATTTAGGCCGGGACTCCGTCACTGTTGAAGGAGGCACTCTTTGAAGGTTTATGAAGGCAAGGACATCCGCAACCTAGTCGTCATTGGGCATTCTCACGCAGGAAAAACCTCTCTGGTATCCGCGCTGCTCTTCACCGGCGGAGCCACTCCCCAGCTGGGCCGCGTAGATGACGGCTCCTCGGCCACCGATTATGACGAAGAGGAAATCAGCCGGCGGATGACTATCTCCACCGCTATCGCTCCGGTGGAGTGGCACAACACCAAGATCAACCTGTTCGATGCGCCGGGTTTTCCCATGTTCGCGCATGAAGCGCGGATCGCCATGTCCGCGGCGGAAGCGGCGCTGGTGGTGGTGGACGGCGTGGCCGGGGTGGAAGTGGTGACGGAGAAAGTTTGGCAGTATGCGGAAGAGATCAATCTGCCGCGCGTGATCGTGGTCAGCCGCATGGACCGTGAGCGCGCCAACTATGAGACGGCGCTCGACAGCCTGCGCGAAGCCTTTGGCCGCCAGATTGTTCCCGTGCAGCTGCCCATCGGCAGTGAAAAGAGTCTGAAGGGCGTGGTCGATCTGGTGACCATGAAGGCCTATACGTACGAACTGGGCGGCAGCGGAAAAGGTAAAGAAGGCCCGATCCCGGCTGAAGTTGAAGCCGCGGCAAAAGAAGCGCACGAAAAGCTGGTGGAGATCATCGCGGAAGGCAAAGATGAGCTGATGGAAGAGTTCTTTGATAAAGGAACGATTGCCGAAGAGCGGTTGATTCCCGCGCTGCATGAGGCGATCCGTGACGACAAGATCTTCCCTGTGCTGTTTGCCTCCGGTCTGGGGAATATCGGCTCCGACCATCTGCTTGATTTTTTTGTCGACTACTGCCCCACGGCAGCGGAACACGCGGCGGTGCCGGTGGATCCGATCTCTGGCAATGGCACTCACGCGGCGCGCCAGGTGAGTGATGCCGAGCCGGCCTCGGTTTACGTTTTTAAAACCGCGAACGATCCTTTTGCCGGGCGGATAACCTATTTCAAGGTCTTTTCCGGTGTGGTGAAAAATGACGTCACGCTACAGAACTTTGTCCGCGGCACCACGGAGAAGCTCTCCCACCTCTCCACGCCGCAGGGCAAAAACCTGGTGGCGGTGGCGGAGTTGCACGCAGGCGACATCGGCGCGGTAGCCAAATTAAAAGATACCGTCACCGGCGACACGCTGGGTGACAAGGCCAATCCAGTCAAGTTTGCCGCTATCACTCTGCCGGAGCCGGCCATTACCTTTGCCATCGAACCCAAGAGCCGCAATGACGAAGATAAACTTTCCAACGGACTGCACAAGCTGATGGAAGAAGACTCCATGGTGCGCTTCTTCCGCGATCCGCAGACCAAGGAGTTCCTGATCGCCGGCACCGGACAGCAGCACATTGAGGTGATTGTCTCGCGGCTGAAGCGGCGCTACCACACGGAGGTGGTCCTGAAAGCGCCAAAAGTTCCGTATCGTGAAACCATACGCGGCCGGGCCGACGTGCAGGGTCGACACAAGAAACAAACCGGCGGCCACGGCCAATACGGCGACTGCAAGATCAAGATGGAGCCGCTGGAGCACGGCAAGGGTTTTGAGTTCGTCAATGATATTTTTGGCGGCGCTATTCCGCGGAACTACATTCCCGCCGTGGAAAAAGGGATTGTGGAAGCTGCGGCGCGCGGCCACATTGCGGGATATCCAGTGGTGGATTTTCGCGTCACTCTTTATGACGGCAGTTACCACGACGTGGACTCCAACGAACTTTCGTTCAAAATGGCCGGGCGCATCGCGTTCCGCAAAGCCATGGACCAGGCCAAGCCCGCTCTGCTGGAACCGATCATGAAAGTAGAGATCACCGTCCCCGACGAATTTGCCGGCGGCATCATGGGCGACATGAACTCGCGCCGAGGGCGCATCCAGGGCATGGACAACAAAGCGGGAAAGACTGTGGTGAAGGCCGAGTGCCCCATGGCGGAGATGCTTACGTATGGCGCTGACCTGACGTCGATGACGCAAGGGCGCGGAAGCTTCAACATGGAAATGTCACATTATGACTATGTTCCCACTGTCAGCGCGGAAAAGATCATTGCTCAGTTCAAGGCCGAGCGCGGGGAAGTGGTGGAGGTGGAAGAGTAGTTTTTTGCTTTGTCCCGAACGGAGTGAGGAAACCCTATGGATGGCAATGGTTTTTCGGGTCGGCGACGCCGTGGGAATATTCGGCGGAAGCCGGTCACGGTGCTGTTCTTGATGATTTGCTGCTTCATCACTCTGAGCGTAGCAGGCCAAAGTTTTTTCCCGCCCGGTGTTTTTCATCCGGACAATGCGAAACTCGATTCTTTTGTGGCCCGGTGGTACTCAGATCAACTGACGGTCCTTGAGGAACCGTCATTATTCAAAGCTAAACAAGATTCGTCTGTGCAAAGCTATCGTTTCCTGTGGCTGCGGACCTTCCATCGACCAGTTTCTGTTCGTGTTCTGATGCACCCCGATGGAAGCGCAACTCTGGTCACAAAAGTGGCGGATGGCTACAAGCCGGGCAAGCTGATTGTTAACAAGACTGAGTCTTTGCCGCCGGATAAAGTGAAGAATTTTATGGAGAATCTCCAACGCCTCAAATATTGGACGCTACCTGAGCGCGACACCGAAGGGTCCGGATTTGATGGCGCACAATGGGTCGTTGAAGGAGTCGATCATGGCAATTATCGCCTGCTCGACCGTTGGAGCCCGAAAAATGGCCCTGTTCACGAACTTGGACTGTACTTCCTTCGCAACCTGTCGAAGCTGGACTTGAAGGACGAACCGATTTACTGAAGCTATAGGGTTCCCTCGCTGCGCTCGGGATAAAAGGCCCTACCGCGCCACCGCCGTCACCAACTCAACCTTGTTCTTCTTCTGCAACTCAACGGCAGCAAGATTAGGCTCAAAGCAGCGACGGCATCGTGCTTCATACATTCCCGCTGCGCCCACCACGATCAGGTCTTCACTGGCAATCAAGCGTTGCGTATGTTTGGCGGGGTTGCCGCACTGCATGCAGATGGCGAGTGTTTTGGTGATCTCGTCGGCCACGGCCAGAAGTTCCGGCATGGGATGAAACGGGCGTCCGAGATAGTCCGTGTCCAGGCCGGCGATGAGCACGCGCTTGCCCATGTCCGCCAGGCGCACTGCTAGATCCACCATGGCTTCACCCAGGAACTGCGCTTCATCAATGCCGATGACCTCAGTGCGCAGATCGAGCTTGGCCTCAACATCGGCGGCGTTGCTTACGCCGATTGAGTGTATGCGGCTGTCATCGTGGGAGACGATGTGGTCGGTGGCGTAGCGCAGGTCGATGGCCGGCTTGAAGATCTGCACGCGCTGGCGCGCAATTTCCGCGCGGCGCAAACGGCGGATCAGTTCTTCACTCTTGCCGCTGAACATGGGACCGCAAACCACTTCAATCCATCCGAGATTTCCCCGCATTGCATTCATTGAAAAAAAGCTCCTAGCTGCTGGCTTCTAGCTTTGATAATAAATCACAGTCATGCACCCGATAGAGCCAGCTTGCTGCTCATAAACTCGTTAAACTCTTCAAACCCCGGGAACACTTCGGTGGCGCATCCCAAGAGCCAGCCGCTGACTTGCTCAATCGGCACTCCGCAAATCAGATAGACCGGAATTCCCAGACGATGCGCAAACGTCAACTCACCCTGCGTGCCCGCGCCGCGGCCTGCGTACTGGTCCCAATAACAGATGACGGCGTCACACTGCTGCTGGATCAGATCAAGATCATACGCGATGATCTTACGGACCGTCTGGCGAAATCGCTCCAGATCGGTTTTCTTCCAGGAGCGAAACTCCCGCACTTCAGTTTCCGACAGGTTCTTCATCTCGTCTTCGGCAGGATCGTAGACCTGGTGGCCCAGCAACTTGAGCCCGGGCGTAATCTGCGCGCGCCAGCCTTTGCCCAGGTCAGGCGAGTATTCAATGGAACCTGCGAGATAAAACAACATGTGTAAGGGATTGTCAGCGATTCGCTGCGTGGCGTCAACGAGCATTTGGGTGGTTTAGGACGTGTTTTCCAGAGGCTGTGCACAGCTTTTCCGCTTTTTTTTCTTTGTCCCGAGCGGATGCGAGGGAACCCTATAGACTCCGAAGAACTGACCGGACCACATAGAAGATGCAGAATGATTCAGAGCTGGAAAAATCGGGACCATGATCGAAAAACAACCGAGACTTGATGGCAAGGTCCCAGGTGGTGGGTCAGTTTGGCAAAAAATCGTGCGGTCAACGCAAATGAAACTGACCCACTATCTGTCCCCGGAATACCTGGTGATCGATAGGGTTCCCTCACTGCGTTCGGGATAAAAATAAAGCTACTCATACTTCAACGCCCGCAACGGTTCAATCTTCATGGCGCGCCGCGCGGGAATGAAAGACGCTGCCAGCCCGACCAAGGCGAGCATCACTGAAACCAGCACCAGGGTCAGCGGATCGGTGGGGCTCACACCTACCAACAATGAAGAAACGCCGCGCGCGGCTACAATTGTCAGTACCAGTCCAGCCGTCCCTGGGCTGGCTTCAAGCCAAGCGCCTGGAAGTAATTCCCGCTGACGTAGCTAAAGACGATTGGCTCGGTGCGGTTGTCGTAATCCAACCCCGCCAGGTTAAGCGCGTACGCCAATACGTCAGAGAATCCGTTTGCCTGCGCCCGCACATCCTGAAAGTCAGGGTAGGACAGATGGACGAAGGGGTCGCCGCCTTCACGCTGGCCACCAAAAACCACCAGCCGATCGGCATTGGCCACGGGCAAAGGCCGCAGCAGGAGTCCGTTCAGTGCGCTGAAGATCGTGGTGTTCGCACCAATGCCAAGGGCCAGCGTCAACGTGGCCACAATGGTCATTCAGGGTTCTTCAGCAGCATGCGGACCCCGTAACGGACGTCCTGAAACAGCGTTCCCATAGGGAACCTCCAGCGGAAGTGATCTTTCGGTGAAATACTAAGAAGGGCAATTTGTCTGCCAACGCACAGCAGCCGTAAGTAGATGAATTCTAAGCAGATATACGCTACTAAATGGCCGGGAGTTCCAGCGTCTGTTCGATATCGCACATCCGGTTCCCGGAAGTGAACAGGGATCGCACATTCTAGGCAGGGAAAAGGCGCAACGAGGGCGGCTACGGTCCCATGTTTAGTTTTTGCGGGTTGCTACCCGTGCCACAAAAGGCTAGGCTAAACAGTTTTACTTCCCCAGCTGGAGGAGCAATGTTTCCAACCAGAATATTAAGAGCCGTGATTCTTGCCCTGCTCGTCGCTTCCGTTGCACTGGCTCAGTCCGCGCCAAAAGAGGCGGCCGCCAAAACAAAGTCAACGCACGCAAGCGCCGCTCCCACGGTCGCTCCCACGCTCCGGGAAGCGGAAGCCTTCATGAAAAAGGCCGAGGCTCAGGCCGAGGACCTGGGAGTGCGGGCCAGTCGCGCTAGTTGGGTGCAGGAAAACTTTATTACTGACGATACCGAGGTCCTTTCCGCGCAGGCGCAGGAAAAACTTACCGCCGTGATTACGAAGCTTGCGCTGGAAGCCCGCCGCTTTGACGGCTTGAAGATGCCGCCGGAGCTGACGCGCAAGTTCATGTTGTTGAAGTTGTCGCTGACTGCTCCCGCTCCCAACAATGATGCTGAGCGTAAAGAGCTGACCACGATTGCCGCATCGTTGGACGGCGACTACGGCAAAGGCAAATACTGCAAGAAGCAGGCGGATGGAAAAGAGAAGTGCCTCTCCCTGGGCGATCTTAGCCGCATCCTGGCCAGCAGCAACAACACTGATGAATTGCTGGACGCATGGGTCGGCTGGCACAAGATTTCTCCACCCATGCGCAAGAAGTATGCCCGCTTTGTTGAGCTATCCAACAAAGGCGCGCGCGAACTTGGATTCAAAGATACCGGGGCCATGTGGCGGGCCAACTATGACATGTCGCCGGAGGAGTTCAGTGCTGAAGTCGAACGCCTGTGGCGGCAGGTGGAACCTTTTTACGTTTCGCTGCACACGTACGTGCGCAAGCAGCTCATCAAGAAATACGGAAAGATCGCCGAGCGTCCGGACGGAATGATTCCCGCGCACCTGCTGGGCAACATGTGGGCGCAGGAGTGGGGCAACGTTTATCCGCTGGTGGCGCCCGCGAACAGCGGCCAGGGTTACGACCTGACGCAATTGCTGAAAGACCACAAAGTGGATGAGCATGGCATGGTCCGCTACGGAGAGAATTTCTTCAAGTCACTGGGCTTTGCCGAATTGCCCAAAACTTTCTGGGAGCGGTCACTGTTTGTGAAACCGGCAGACCGCGACGTGGTTTGCCACGCCAGCGCCTGGGACGTCGACTTCAAAGAAGACCTTCGCCTGAAGATGTGCATTGAGGTGCGCGATGAAGACTTTGTAACGATTCATCATGAACTTGGCCACAATTTCTACCAACGCGCCTACATGGACCAGCCTCCGTTGTTTCAGGACAGCGCGAATGACGGGTTCCATGAAGCCGTGGGCGACACCATTGCTCTCTCCGTCACGCCGGAGTACCTAAAGCAAGTTGGGCTTCTGGATAACGTGCCGCCGGAGAGCGCGGACATCGGCTACCTGCTCAAACAGGCCATGGACAAAATTGCGTTTCTCCCGTTTGGACTGCTGATCGACAAATGGCGCTGGAAAGTTTTCTCCGGTGAGATCACGCCGGAGCAATACAACAAAGCCTGGTGGGACTTGAAAGAAAAGTATCAGGGGGTGGCGCCACCGGTGGAGCGCAGCGAAGCCGACTTTGATCCCGCCGCGAAATATCACATCGCTTCCAACACGCCCTACGTGCGGTATTTCCTGGCCCGGATTCTTCAGTTCCAGTTCCATCGCGCGCTGTGCCAGGCGGCGGGAATCAAAGGCCCGCTGCATCGCTGCTCCATTTACCAGAACAAAGCCGCGGGGGAGCGGTTGAACAAGATGCTCAGCATGGGCAAGAGCCAGCCCTGGCCGGACGCGCTGGCTGCCATCAGCGGACAGCGCCAGATGGACGCCACTGCAATCGTGGATTACTTTGCGCCGCTGAAAAAATGGCTGGACGAACAGAACCAGGGTGAGAAGCCGGGCTGGCAGGGCATGGATAACGGCACGCCGGAGCCGGCTTCACATCAACACTAAACCGGTAGATGATCAACACAGGTTGAAAAGGCCAACGTGTTTTTTGACTTTGCGGATCAGTCGATAAATGGTATTCGTAGTATCGATACGGCATAACAGCGAGCATTTATGGTGCGCAAGTATTCAATTTTCATTTGTCTTGCAATCATCACAGCAGCCGGCCTTTGCCAGGAGCGCAAAACGCAATCGGAATACGCGGCTCTGCTGGCCCGGGTAAAGAATGCCAACGTTACGGTGGATTTCAAGCAGCTACGCTTCACTTACATGGAGTCACCCGAACGCCACCGAGCCAAGGACACGCGCGGAACGGAAAGCGACATGTTGAAGGCGTTCGGCCAGAAAGATTATAAAAAGGCCATCGCCAACGCCGACGCGGTGCTGGAGCAGCAGTATGTCAATATGGACGCTCACTTCGTGGAATACTTAGCCCGCCGGGAATTGCACGAAGAGGAGAAGTCCAAATTTCATGAAGCGATTTTTCGAGGCCTTATCAAATCCATCTTCGATTCAGGCGATGGAAAAAGCACAAACACAGCGTATGTTGTAGTTTCGACGGAAGAAGAATACATGGTCCTCAAGGTTCTGGGTCTAAGACTAGGCAACCAACGTCTTAATCAAGAAGGCGGCCACAGGTACGATGTCTTGCAGGCAACAGACCGTGAGTCCAACGCGACGGTTACCGTGTATTTTAACGTGGACATTCCGTTTAAGCACTATTTGGATTGACGGCGCGGCCAAAAGAACGCCGATTCTATGAGACACTAAATACGATGGCGAAGTGGAAGCAATACGAACTTTGGGTGCAGATCGCCGAAGATAAATGGGAGATCGTCGGGCAGTTTCCCAATGCGGAACTCCCCACCGCCATGGCCAAAGCGCGATCCAACCGTACTCGCCTGATCGAGGTGCAGTATGACGGCAGCCGGCTGCTGGGGCAGGAGCTGGTGCTTGAGATCGGCACGGTGCGTGAGGAAGAGCACAAGTAGCTGCCTGCGAAGACCTGCGTTTGTACACGATCCCCGGATAAAAAACTACTCATACACAATGCCACCCAGAGACCTGGGTTTCGCCATCCTACGCAACCGGATTAACTCGTCCCGTGGCAGTAATACTTCCGGGTTCGACTTTCAAGAGATTTTTGCGCAATTTTAGGGCCGGATGGCGTAACATTTCAGGGCCGATCGTTGGATAGAATTTGCGCTTGTGCTTAAGCGTGCTGGAGGGTGTGATGATGCGGTACTCCTCTCACTTCAGGCCATGGATATTGATTAGCGTTGCCGTATTGGCGCAAGCCTTAGCGGCACAGACCAAGCCAGGCACGCCACCGAGCGGGAGCACGAGAACCAACACTCCTTCCAGAAACCCAGCCACGTCTGATCTCACGCTCCAGCCAATGTTTATTTCCGGCAAAGTTTTGCTTGAAGGCGGAGGCGCTTTGTCAGAGCCGGTGGCGATTGAACGCATTTGCAACGGCGTCACGCGGCGCGAAGGCTACACTGATTTCAAAGGACAATTTGAATTCCAGATGGGCTCAAATCTGGGGTTCCAGGACGCAAGCGAAAACGATCCCAGCTCCACTCCAGGTTCGCCCATCAAGACTACTGGAACAAGTACGAGCCAGCGTCCAGCGGACCTGACCGGCTGCGAGTTCCGCGCGGTATTCGCGGGCTTTATGTCCACCTCCGTGATGTTGAGGACCACCGGAGAAAACTGGCAAATCAATCTGGGCACAATTTTTCTGAAGCGCATGGGCGACGCTAAAGGCTCTACGATCAGCCTTACCACCCTGGCCGCACCTAAGGACGCCCAGAGCGCCTATGAGAAGGCACAAAAGGCGGCCACCCGGGACAAAATTGCCGAAGCAGAAAAAGAGCTCAACAAAGCGGTCAACATCTATCCGAACTTTGCCTCTGCCTGGACCCTGTTGGGAGAGATCCATCGCCAGCACAACCAGTTTGACCTGGCGCGTACGGAGTATGCGCAGGCCCTGCGAGCCGACCCCCAGTTTGTCAATCCCACGTATGGCCTGGCAATGATCGCGATGCAAGAGAAGAAGTGGAGCGAAGCAGTCCAGCTTAGCGATCAGATCATAAAGCTGAATGCTTATGCGTTTCCGCTCGCCTATTTTTTCAGCGCCGCCGCCAATTATAATTTGCAGAATTTTGAAGCAGCCGAAGAGAGCGGGAAAAAGTTCAAGACCCTTGACACCGCGCACAACCATCCGGATGTGTGCCTTTTGCTGAGTTATGTTTTGTCGCGCAAGCAGGACTACGCGGGCGCGGCCCAGCAGATCCAGGATTATCTGGTGCTGGTCCCGGATGGTCCGAATACGGAATCACTCAAGGCGGAAGCAAAACGTTTGCAGGACCTGAGCACATCCGCGAAGCGGGAGTAGTGAATTACCCCCCCTAGCGCAAGTTTGCCGGAACCAGGCACTCCACGATGAGAACGTCACGCCATACGCCATCGAGCTTGCCGTGTTTCTCATAAATGCCCACTTCACGGAAACCCACGGAAGCAATCAGGCGCCGGCTGGCCTGGTTGTCGACGAATACGCGCGATACCAATTTCCAAAACCCGGCTTTCTCCGCTTCCTGAAGAAGAGCTTGCATCACCACGCGTCCCACGCCGCCTTTGCGCGCCGCGCGCGCCACATACACTGAGACCTCAGCGATGCCGGCGTAACAAGCGCGGTTACGATAATTGGACGTGGCCCCAAAGCCCACTACCTGCCCATTCTGCTCCGCGACAACCACGGGATGTACGCCGTCAAACCATGCGTGTGTATCTTCTTCTGTGCGCAGCTGGGTTTCAAAAGTAGCCACGCGGTCTTCAATCCCTTCGTTGTAGATGCGCGCGATTGCGGCCGCGTCTTGGGGAGTCGCTGGGCGTGCGCGCAAATCGCTGGTGGTCGCCATATTAAGGCCGCTTGTCCCGTCCAGGCTCCAGGGGAAATCGCAACAGGACGGGCGCGGTGAAATTCTCTCCTGGCTTCAGCTTACCCGCATCATCCACTTTGCTCCAACCCACATTTGCGGATACATAGAACCATCCGTCTACGGCGACCGCGTGCGTGGGATCTCCCATGCGCTCGGTCGCCTGCTCCATTACTTCTGCTGCCGTGATCTCCGTCTGTGCGTGGTTCAGGCGAAAGCGCACGATCCGTATTGGCTCAATGCCGTTCTGAATGCCGATGAGCGAATCTCCAAAAAGATAGAGGCCGTCAATGCCGGTGGTTGCGATGTTGTCCGGGCAGTGCAGGTAGTTAAGTTTTCCGTCTGTATTTGCGGCGGTCAGATCAATTACAGCGATCCCCATCGAATAATCGGCAACAAAAAGCCGCTTGCCGTCGCGCGCCAACACAGGTGATTGCGGGGAAAAGAATCCGTCGGCAATCTTTTCCAGCTTTGCCGTTTGTGGATTGCCCTGGAGCCGGTACACGCCGCCGCCGATGCTGTCCGTTACATACACAATCCCATCCGCAGTGACCGACATGTCCCCCAGAGCGGCGGGGCCAGCAGTGCCTGGATCAAAGCTGTGCAGGACCTTCCCGCTGGCTTCCTCCACTTCCAGCAGCAGGGTTTTGCCTTGATCTTCTTTGGGAAACCCAGCGAAGTCCGGCAAGGCCGAACTGGTGACCCAAAGTATTTTTCGTTTGGGGTCGGCGGAAACGGCCATGGTCGGCCAGCGTTTGGCTTCCGCCGGAAGTGACAGCTCCTGCATGGAGCATTCTTTCGCGCCCGGCTTTGGCAGTGATACCCGGTAAAGCATGTGATGCTGCACGCTGGACACGATGAAGGTGCTGGAAGATTTCACATAAGTGATGTCCTCCGGCATGATGTCGGCCTGGGGCAGCGCGCACACCAGTTCAGCGCTGGCGAGAGGTTTGGCGCGCTCCGCCATTTGAGCTGCGACCTTCTTAAAGCCCTCATCGGCCAGCAAAGGCTTCAGATCGTCATCCGCCGCCACATCATAAGTCAGTCCCATGGCAGCGTATTGCTCCATCCAGCGAAGCGCTTCGGCTTTGTTCCCCAGATGTGTCTCTACGGATGCCATGCGCAATAAAAATCGCGGCGTAGGACCAGGCATCTCCCGGCGGATCTCGATCAGGACCTCCCGCAATCCTTTCCAGTCTTGCTTTTGGGCCAGTTCTCTGCCCTTCTTATTCAATTCAATGAAATGAGCGCGGTCCATGGCATGGGAGAAGCCGGCGCATAAGATAATGGCGAGCAGACTGGGCAAAAAATTTCTCATCGCAAGGTTCCCCTCCGGGAAGTTTCTGTATTGGACTCCAGGCCGCACGATTCGGCACTATCAGATACTAAGATGAGTTGTCCCACCAGGCGCTACTGGTGGAAACTGGTACTCGATCTTCCATTTTTATCAATTTCGCTTTACCATCGCCATAGTGTCCGCTGCTGAGCAAAAACCGATCGACAAAGACCGCTTGGTCTCCGCGGTACAGGGAGACGACGATGCATCCTATGAGCTGAAGCTTCGCCCGCGCTACCTGCGCGAGTTTGTTGGCCAGAAAAAAGTTAAAGATAACCTGGCCATCGCCGTAGAGGCGGCCAAATCACGCGGAGAAGCGCTGGACCACGTGCTGCTGTATGGTCCGCCGGGACTGGGAAAGACCACGCTGGCCACCATCATTGCCAATGAGATGGGCGTGGCGTACCAGCAAAGCGCCGGGCCGGCCATCCAAATCAAAGGCGACCTCACGGCCATTCTGACCAACCTGAGTGACCGTCAGGTGCTTTTCCTGGACGAGGTGCATCGCTTGCAACCCGCGTTGGAAGAAATTCTTTATTCGGCGCTTGAGGATTACAAGCTGGACATCATCATTGGGCAAGGGCCGTCCGCCAGGACACACACCATTGACGTACGCCCGTTTACTTTTGTGGCGGCCACCACTCGGGCGGGACTGCTCTCCGCGCCGTTGCGTTCGCGCTTTGGCATTCTGCTGCGGTTGGAGTTCTACAGCGCGGAAGAACTTAAATTCGTGGTTGAAAGGTCGGCGGAGATTCTGGGCGTAGGAATTGATGCCGAGGGCGCCAACGAATTGGCCCACCGGGCGCGGGGCACGCCGCGCATTGCCAATCGGCTGCTGCGGCGCGTGCGCGACTTTGCCCAGGTGCGCGGCCAGGGCCGCATTGACAAAGCCACAGCGCAGGCGGCGCTGGAGATGCTTGAAGTCGATAAGCATGGTTTTGACGAGATGGACCGCCGGTTGCTGCTGACCATCATCGAGAAATTCAACGGAGGGCCGGTGGGGCTGAGCACACTGGCCGCTGCGCTGGCGGAAGAGCAAGAAGCACTGGAGGAAATCTATGAACCATTTCTCATCCAGAATGGCTTTCTTGACCGTACGCCCCGCGGACGCGTCGCCACCAGGCTGGCTTACGAGCACTTTGGCATCAAGTATGGCCGCCAGCCCGATTTGTTCTAACAGGGAAATACCAATATATTTTTTGAACAGGAGCCAAAGAGATGAAGCGCGCAATACAGAGTCTGATCTTTGCTGCTTTTCTGATTCCAGTCTGCCTGGTGTACGGGCAAACACCCGCCGACAAAGCGGGGGCGCATCAAAAAACAAAGTACCTGTTGATCTACCGGCCCGGGCCCGGATGGGTCGCGGGAAAGCCCCTGGCGGAACAACCGTTGAAGGAACACGGCAAGTACATGCTGGACCTTTATGTCAAAGGCACCATCAAGTTCGCCGGCCCTTTCCTGGACGATTCTGGCGGCGCCATGATGTTTGAAGCAGAAAATGAGAGTGATGCCAAGGCCGTGGTTGCTGGCGATCCTGCTGTGCGTTCCGGAGTGTTTGTTGCTGAACTGCATCCGTGGGGGTTGGTCGACTGGGACCAGTTTGTGAAAAAGCCAGGGCCGACAGCAAAGTAGGCAGCTCTAACCTTTCTCTGGACACAGAGTCTAAGATTTGAATCTGAGCCGCCCCCGGTTCTAAGGAAACGTCCAGCAGAAAACAGCATGCCTCGATCAATAAGCTTACAAGCCTTTGCCAGGGCTGCCATTGCGATCCTTGCGGTAACGCTGCCCGTGCTGGCCCAGCAGAGAGGCCCGAGCCAGCCGGCGCCAAACCTGAGCGCTGAGCTCAGCTCACTCAATATTCCCCGCCTGCAAGCTTCACCTAAGCTGGCTGATTTTGAGGGCATGGAGCCGGCCAGTGAGCTGGCCAAGAAGATGCTGAAGGTCGCCACCTTCACGCAGAAAGAACCGCATGATGGCGCACCGGTCTCCCAGCCCACGGAAGCTTACCTGGGATATACCGACAAAAACTTCTATGCGGTGTTTCTTGCCTTTGATAAAGAGGCGAAAAAACTCCGCGCCCGCATGCTGCGCCGCGAACTGATCGACGATGACGACCAGGTTGGTATGTTGCTGGACACGTTCCACGACCATCGCCATGCCTACTATTTCTACGTGAACCCTTATGGCATTCAGCAGGACGGTCTGTGGTCGGAAACGCAGGGCCCGGACAATTCCTTCGACACGGTCTGGCACACCTACACCAAGATCACCAGCAACGGCTTCATGGTCATCCTTGAGGTCCCCTTCAAGTCACTGCGGTTCCGCCAGGAAAGCTCAGCCAGCTGGGGCGTGATACTGGTCCGGGTGATTCCGCGCAACGGAGAGCATTCATTTTTCCCGGTGAATACCAACCGGGTGCAGGGAACGCTCACGCAGGAAGGGACGATCAACGGCTTCCAGGAAATTTCTCCTGGACGCAACCTACAATTTATTCCGTATACCTCGCTCGGGGCGTTTCGCGCGCTGGATGAGCGCGATCCGGCAGGCGACCGCTTCACCGGCAAACATCTTCAGCCGAAAGCGGGCCTGGATTCCAAGGTCGTGATCAAAGACAGCATGGTGCTTGACGCCACCATTAATCCCGACTTCGGCCAGATTGAATCGGACGATCCGCAGGTCACGGTCAACCAGCGTTTTGAGGTTTTCTTTCCGGAGAAGCGTCCATTTTTTCAGGAAAATTCCAACTTCTTTCAGACGCCCCTCAACCTGGTCTTCACGCGGCGCATCATTGATCCGCTCTACGGCGTCCGGCTTACGGGCAAAATGGGCCCGTGGGCCATTGGCACGCTGATGACGAATGATCGCGCTCCCGGCAAGAGCGTGATTAGCACTGATCCGCTCTCCGGGCAGAATGCGTATTTCGGCGTCTTGCGCGTCAACCGCGAAGTGGGAAAGAACAGCAGCATTGGCGTGATTTACACGGACCGTGAGCTGCACACCAGCCCGAACTCGTTCTGCACTTCGGTGCGTTGTGAAGTGGGATTCAACCGCGTTGGCGGCATCGATACGCAGATCAAGATCAACAAGAACTGGCAGATGAATGCCCAGGCCGTCACCAGTGAAACCAAGTTCAGTGACGGCACGCACCGGGCGGGCCCGGCTTACGTGGTTTATGCCGAGCGTAGCTCGCGCGGGCTGGAATTCAACACCATGTACCGGGACGTTGCGCCCGGCTTTGATGCAGAAACGGGTTTCATCAACCGCACGGACTACAGGCGCTTCAGCAACTTTATGAGCCGGACTTTCCACCTTGAAGGCAAGCACCTGGTCGCCCACGGGCCGCATATTTTTCAGTTGAGCCTGTGGGACCATAACGGCACGCGGTTGACCCACCAGCTCAACCCCGTCTACGAATGGGATTTCCCGCGCAACAGCTCTTTCAGCATCTTTAATGTGTGGGAACACGAGCGTTTGCGTCCGCAGGACTTTTCTACGCTGACCACCGACCGTGACTACACACACGTGCTCGGCGGAGCTGAAGTGCATTCACAATATTTCAAATGGATCAACCTTGGCATGGAAATGGATTGGGGCACAGCGACAAATTTTGTTCCGCGCACCGGCCCGCCGGTGCTGGCCTATCAGAACACCGGATTCGTGAGCGGCGTGGTCCGCCCGATGAAGGGCCTGACGGTGGAAAATAACTACATCATGACGCGGCTGGTGGACCAGAACACCCACCTGAATATCTTCAACAACTACATCATGCGCTCCAAGTGGAACTACCAGTTCACCAAGGAATTTTCCCTGCGCCTGATCGGCCAGTATGTGACCACGATTTCCAACCCGGGATTCACCACTCTGCAAAACACCAAGAGCTTCAATGGCGATGTGCTGTTCACCTACCTGATCACGCCTGGCACGGCGATCTACGCCGGCTATAACAGCAACCTGCAAAACCTTGATCCCCGCCTGCAATTTACAGCCGACGGCCTGCTGCGTACCCGCAGCAGCTTCATCAATGACGGACGACAGATTTTTATTAAGCTGTCTTATCTTTTCCGGTACTAGTCATCATGGAGTGACCGGTTCCAGTGCGCTGGTCGTGGGTTAAGCTGTGATTCTGGAAAGAAGCACAGTTCAGAGCCACAAGCGGAGAGGAACCGGTCATGCAGAAGAAGGTACGATT
>Ga0137407_10000062_pt1 | contig 93232 bp, 85 predicted proteins | sample CZOMad2_2_16fung_FD_108410 | JGI IMG/M metagenome (GOLD analysis project Ga0137407, IMG submission 108410) | Vadose zone soil fungal communities from Angelo Coast Range Reserve, California, USA - CZOMad2_2_16fungal (Illumina Assembly) | ecosystem: Environmental > Terrestrial > Soil > Vadose... | reverse complement strand
AAGTCTGACGCAAGTCGAAGCGAGCGGCATCGACATCATCCTGGCTCTCGATGTTTCGGCTTCGATGTTGACGAAGGATTTCAAGGTTGGCGGCGAATCCGCCACTCGGATCGATGCGATCCGGGAAGTGACACGAAAATTCATCGAAGCCCGGCCTAACGACCGGATCGGAATCATCGCTTTCGCAGGCCGGCCCTACGTCGTCAGCCCGATGACGCTCGATCACGACTGGCTCCTGAAAAACCTGGAGCGGGTAAAGATCGGGCTGGTCGAAGATGGAACGGCGATTGGTTCCGGAATGGCGGCGGCGGCGAATCGGCTGAACGACAGGCGTTCCAAGAGCCACGTCATCGTGTTGCTGACGGACGGCGAAAACAACACGGGAAAAATTCCGCCGAACACGGCGGCCGAGGCAGTCAAGGCGCTGAAAATCCATTTCTACGCAATCGGCGCCGGGATCAACGGAATCGCACCCACACCGGTGTTCAACGCCCAAACCGGCAAGCCGATCACCGACATGTTCGGCAACATTCTTTATCAGAATCAGCAGGTCCATTTTAATGAAAAGGGACTGAAGGAAGTGGCCAAGATCGCGGACGGACAATTCTATCGTGCAACGGATACGCAATCGCTCGAACAGATTTTCAAGGACATCGACAAGTTCGAGAAGACGACTGTCTCCGTGAAAAAATATCAGCAATACCGCGATCTCTTTCCGGCGTGCATCGGGGCCGGATTGAGTCTGCTGGTCGCGCAGCTTTTGTTGTCGCAAACGGTTTGGAAGAAACTGCCATGATCGAATTCGGCGCTCCAAATTGGTTCTGGGCACTGCTGCTCGTGCCGCTGCTGGTCCTCTTATTCTTCCGCGCGGAAAAACGCGCGGCGCATCGATTGCGGTCCTTCGTATCGGATAGGTTGCTGCCGAACCTGGCCCGGACCGTCGACCCGCGCCGGCGAAAATTCCGATTCGCCCTGACGCTTTTGGGAGTCTTGCTCGCGATCACCGCCCTGGCCAAGCCGCGCTGGGGTTATACTTACCAGGACGTGAAACGGAAGGGGCTCGATCTCATTTTCGCCGCCGATACTTCGCGCAGCATGCTTTCGAACGATATCGCCCCGAGCCGGCTCCAGCGGGTGAAACTCGCCGCCCAGGATTTGCTGAGCGAATTGCAAGGCGATCGGGTCGGACTCGTCGCGTTCGCGGGTCGCGCTTTCCTGCAGGCGCCGTTGACGATCGATTATGACGCGGCGGTTGAAGCGATCAACGATCTCGACACAAACACGATTCCCGAAGGCGGCACGAATATCTCCGCAGCGATTGATCTCGCCGTGCAGACCTACGGGAAAAGCGCGATCGGAAATCGGGCGCTGATTATTTTCACTGACGGCGAAGAGTTGAGCGGCGATGCGATTAAGACCGCGAAGGCCGCGGCCGACGCCGGCGTGCGCATCTTCACCGTCGGGGTCGGGACACCGGAAGGATCGTTGATTCCGATCACCACGGAAGGAGGCGGGACGGGATTTGTGAAAGACGACAACGGGCAGGTCGTGAAATCGAAACTCGACGAAAAGCGGTTGAAGGAAATCGCGGAGACGACCGGCGGGTTCTATATTCATTTGGAAGACGGACCCCGGACGATGAAACAGCTTTTCGACGACGGATTGGCCAAGATGCAGGCCGGCGAGATCGATGAGCGCCTCTCGCGGCAGCCGATCGAACGCTATCAATGGCCGCTCGCCGCAGCGCTGCTGGTTTTTGGCGCGGCGTTTCTGCTCCGCGAACGCAAACGCGAGCGCAGTCGGGCATCGTCGTTGGCCGCTGGGGCGAAGCCAGCACTCGCGGCGGCCGCGATCCTTTTGCTCTTTTCGGCCACGGGTTTTGCCGCCGCGCCAGGACTCGATGCGTATCGGAACGACAACTACACGGAAGCGTACCAGCAATTCGAAAAGACATTACAGGAACATCCGAACACGCATGCGGCGGACAGGATCGAGTTCGATGCCGGGACGGCGGCCTATAAGCTGGGTGATTACAACAAAGCGCTGGAGTGGTTCAGTCGCTCGCTGCTTTCGAAAGACAAAACGATCCAGGAAAAAAGTCATTACAACATCGGACGGACGCTGGAGGAACGGGCCGACCGAGCCCAGACAAACGAAAAGGCGCTCGGCGAACTAAACAACGCCCAGTCGCATTACGAAGAGGCGGTCAAACTGGATCCAGACGACGAGCGGGCGAAGGCGAACCTCGAAGAGGTAAAGAAAAAGATCGAGCGCTTGAAACAGCACCCGAAGCAATCGCCGACACCGCCGCCGCAGTCCCAGAAGAATAAGAATCAAAACAAGAACGATCAGCAGCAAAAAAATCAAGAGCAACAGAACGATCAACAGCAGAAGGACCAGCAGCAGAAAAACGATCAGGATCAGCAACAGCAGCAATCCAGCAGCAACGATCAGAAGCAACAGCAACAGGCGAAGAACGACAAGAAACAACAACCGCCGCCTAACGAGTCGCCTTCACCGTCCCCGGGCGAAGAGCAACAGCAACAGAACAAATCCGGTTCATCGCCTTCCCCTTCCCCCGATAAAGGCAGCGGCTCGGACAAACAGGAAAACAAACAGCCACCCGAAAAGGGCGAGCCGGACGCTTCGCCGTCGCCGACTCCATCAGATGACGCAAGCGCCACGCCCTCGGCATCACCCGGCCCGGGCGAAGGTCAGCAGCCTCAGGGTTCGCCCAGCGCGAGTCCCGGTTCATCGCCGGGAAAACCCCTGACCGGCAAAGTGGAAGGGGCGAACGACGACAAACCGAAGGAACCGCCGAAAGAGGCACAGGCCGCCGAAGTGGAACCGGAGAAGGAAGGCCAGATGAGCGAGAAGCAGGCGCAGATGCTTTTGCAATCGATGAAGGACGAAGAGCAGCGGGTGCAGCTTGATGAACGCAGGGCAGCGCGCCATGTCTATAAGGATTGGTAGGAACCGCTCCGCCGGCATGTCTCGGAATCGATTGAATCTTTTTCTGCGCACGATCGTGGTGGCGATCTGCGCGTTGCTTGCTGCCGGACCCGTTCGCGCGGCCGGCCCAAGTGTGACCGCGGTGTTGAGCAACTCGAACGCGGTCGTGGGGCAAATGGTCCAGTTACAAATCAAAGTGACCGGTTCATCGAACGTAAAGTCGCCAAACGAAATTACCGTCGAGGGCCTGGAGATTCGTTACACGGGGCAGTCGCAGTTGCTGGAAGGACACAATTTCCAATTCACTTACAGCTTCGTCTTCAACTACACGATCCTGCCGTTGAGGGCGGGCACTTTCAAAATCCCGCCGCAAATGGTCGAGGCAGGCGGAAGCGCTCTGCACACGCCGACGCTCACGTTGCAGGTCGCCGATTCGGGCAGCACGCAAGCGCCGCGCTCCTCGAGCCGATCGAGCGGCAACATCGATCCGACGAAGATTGCATTCGCCGAGCTAACCTTGAGCAAGACGACCGCGTACGTGGGCGAGATGATCCCGGCCGTGCTCCGGGTCGGAGTAAATATTCGGACGCCGGTCGAGTCTTACAATGGCGCGGAAATCACCGGCCAGGGATTTACTGCGCAGAAAATGCGCGATCAAAAGCCGACGATCGAAAGCATCGAGGGAAAAACGTATCAGGTCTTCACGTTTAAGACCGCGCTCTCGCCGGCACGCTCGGGCAAGATCGAGATCGGTCCGGTCCAGATAACCGCGATCGTGCGTCTGCCGCGAAATCCGTCGCGTAATCAGATGCCGCGCGATCTCTTCGACCTGAACGATCCGTTCATGAACAATTTTTTCAGCGATCCGTTTTTCGCGCCGAGTATTCCGCAGGAGATCCGATTCAAGAGCCAGGCGGTGACGCTCGACGTGAAGGCGCTGCCGCCGGGTGCGCCGGCGGAATTCGGCGGCGCAGTCGGCAACTTCACGCTTTCGGCTGACGCGAAACCGAGGAGCGCGCAAGTCGGCGACCCGTTCACGGTCACGGCAACGATCACTGGCCGCGGCAATTTCGATCGAGTAACGGCGCCGGCTTTCGAAGACGAGCGCGGTTGGCACAAATATCCACCGTCATCCGAATTCAAACAGGATGACGACGTCGGCATTAGCGGGACGAAAACATTTGAGACGGTGCTGAGCGCAAATGAGCGGAAAGACAAGATCCCTGCGCAGCTCTTCAGTTATTTCGATCCGGCGAAGGAACAATATGCGACGTTGCGCGCGGAAGCGATCCCCGTCCGAGTGGAGGGCGGGACCGCGCCGCGAACAACACCTGCGCCCGCGCCGCAAGCGTCGGCGAATGCGCCGTCGGCCGCGCCGCGCCAGGCCACTCAGCAGGAAATCCTGCATCAGGTGACGGAGCTTCCCGCGGAAAGGCAGTCGTTCAGACCGCTTTTCGAGCAACGAAGTTTCTGGCTGGCGCAATTGATTCCGCTCGTTGGATTGCTCGGATTCATCGGTTGGAAGATCCGTGCAGCGCATCTGAACAACCGCGAATTGCAGCGCCGGGAAGCGTTGCAACACGAAGCAGCGGCGCTCCAACGCAGCCTTCATCGCGAAGATGTTTCGCCGGACGAATATTTTTCGCGGGCTTCGCGCGCGGTTCAGTTAAAGACCGCGCTGCTGCGAAATGTGGACCCGAATTCGGTTGATGCGGATGTCGCGGCATCGGCGTTTCGAATGGATGAAGCAACGCGACTTCGGCTGCGACGGTTGTTCGAGAAGAGCGACGAAGCGCGCTACAGCGGAACTCATAACGGCATCCGATTGCTGCCGGCCGAAACGCGAAATGAAGTCCTGGAGTTGATCGACAATCTGCGAACATGAAGAGGCGACTTTGCCTGATCATCCTGCTGACTGCTGTCGCTTTCACGGCGAGCGCGGCCGACGACCGCGCGTTTGGAAAGGCGAATCAGGCCTACGCGGAAGGGCGTTTCGAGGAAGCCGCAACCGGTTACGAAAACCTGATTCGTTCCGGCAACTGGAACGCGGACCTGTTTTATGATTTGGGCAACGCCCGGTATCGGCTCGGCGATTTCGGTCAGGCCATTTTGAATTTCGAGCGGGCGCTCGCGCTCGATCCACGGCATCCGGAAGCCGACGCAAATCTGCGGCTCGCGCGTGATGAAGGGCGCGCCTTGGAATTGCGGCGTGATTGGATCGAGCGCTACGCCGGCATGGCGACAGTGAAGCAGGACACGATCGCGGCGGCAATCGCGTTCTGGTTCGCGCTCTTTATTACAGCGCATCTCTTTTTCTCGAGACGATCGGCAGGAAGGATCGCGTTGATCGCGCTCAGCGTGATTGTTTGCGGCGCTTCAATTTTCGCGATCTTTACGCTCGAAAATGGCGCGCGCGGAGATGCGCTGGCCATTGTGACCGGTAAAGATGTGGAAGCGCGGCTGGCAACAGCGGACAACGCCAAGAGCGTTTTGGTTCTGCCGGCAGGAAGCGAAATCAAGATTCTGAGCGAACGCGGCGACTGGGTTTACGCCGCATTGCCGAACGACCAGCGCGGCTGGATCCCGGCATCGAGCGCAGAGCGCGTGCGGATGTAGAGCGCGGCAAGTTGTGAACCCCGCCAAAGTCCCGCATCTTGCGGGACCATGAAGGCGGAGATGGATCTCGGAACGGACAAGAAAGCGTTCCAAATAAATCTCGACGCGAAGAAGTACGGCACGTTTGCCGAGATCGGCGCCGGTCAGGAAGTGGCGCGGCGTTTCTTTCACGTGGGCGGCGCGGCGGGCACAGTCGCCAAAACGATGTCGGCCTACGACATGACTTTCAGCGACGCGATCTATGGCTCGGCGCAACGCTACGTGAGCCGCGGCCGGCTCCAGACGATGCTCGACCATGAGTACAAGCTGCTCATTGAGCGGCTGGACAAAAAGCTTGGTGGTGTCCGAACGTTTTTCGTTTTTGCCGACACAGTGGCGGCGCGCAGTTTCAAGCAGCACAATGAATCGCACGGCTGGCTCGGGGTTCGTTTCCAAAACGGACCGCGGGGTGAGCCGAGCCAGATCGTGATTCACGTCCGGATGCTGGATGAAGCGAACGTGGATCAACAGGAAGCGCTCGGGATCATCGGCGTGAATCTGCTCTTCGGCGCGTTTTACCACGAGCAGTCGGAGAAACTGATCGCGTCGCTCCACGAAAACCTGGCGCCGGACCGAATGCAGATCGATCTGATCAAGTTTTCCGGACCGGCCTATGCGAACGTCGATAACCGGCTAATGAGTCTGCAACTCGTCAGCCAGGGATTGACCGATGCCGTGATTTTTACCGCGGACGGCGAGATGGTGCAGGCCGCGGACATTCTCTACAAGAAATCGATCCTGGTGGAGCGAGGCAGCTTTCGACCGGTGACCTACGCGACAAATGACATGTTGAACGGGGCGCGGACGGCTTTCCTGAAACAATCGGGCAGCTCCGACGCCGACCTCGTTGTGTTGATGGAGATGACTCTCGAAAATCTTCTCGCGGAAGGGCAATTGAACCACGCGGATTTCCTCGCGCGAGTTGACATTCTTGGCGCCCTCGGCCGCACCGTTATCATCTCGAAGTTCGGTGAGTATTACCGGCTGGCGTCGTATCTCTCACGCTATACCAACCGGATGATCGGGCTGGTGATGGGCGTGCCAAGTCTGCTCGAGATTTTCGACGAAAAGTATTATCTGAATCTCGAGGGCGGGATTTTGGAGGCGCTCGGACGGATGTTTAAGAGCGGCCTGAAGCTTTACGTTTACCCGAAGATTGACGAGGAAACGGGCGAACTTGTGACGGCGACAAAGCTCGAGGTCGCGCCGAATTTGCGGTCGCTGTATCAGTACCTGCTCGAGAACGAATTCATCCAGGAAATCACTGACTACAATCCCGAGTTTCTCCGTATTCATCCTCCCGAAACGCTGGCCAAATTGCAGTCCGGCGACCCGAGTTGGGAGTCGATGGTGCCGCCGGAAGTCGGACGGATGATAAAGGATCGGCAATTCTTCGGATATCGGGCTCCGGCCGCGAATTAAGCGGCCATTTGGCGGGCGTTCTGCCGTGGGAACCACAGGTTAGCGGCGGGCAGAAAACCGCGAGTGTCGGCACGCTTCCGGCTATAGGGAGAACACCACCATGGCGCGGCGCGGAAACTCTGTATTCGGCATTGATCTTGGCAAGCACGTCTTCAAAGGCGTGCTTCTGCAACGAAAGGGCGACAATCGTTTTGTCCTCACGAGCTACGCTTCGCGCGAAGTGCCCGAAGAATTGAAGACGCCGGAAGAACTGGCGCAACATCTTAAGCTTCTGTTCAAAGATCTCGGCGGCAGCGCGAAAGGCTGCGCGATCGCGATTTCCGACCCGGCCTCCCTGCTCCGGATTATTGAGCAGCCCGATACGCCGATCGATTTGCTCCGCAACGCGCTTCGGCTCAATGGCCTCGCCGTCTTGAACCAGGAATGCAAAGATTTCGTTTTGGATTGCGCGCCTGTTCTTGCTGAGGAAACCAACGGCCACGCAACCAATGGCGCCAACGGCAACGGTGCGGCCGACGATGGACTCAATGGCCCCAACGGCGTCGCCAAAACAAAATATCTCGTGGGCGGAATGCTGCGCCCCATCGTCAAACAAATTTCCGAAGCATGCAGCAAGACGCGGACGCCGGCGGATATTCTTCAGCTGGCGCCGGTCTGCTCGTTCAACGCTTTCGAATTCGCCTACCCGCAGATTTTCGCGAACGACGCGTTCCTGTTACTCGACATGGGCCATCTGCAAAGCACGGTGCTCATCGGCAGCAAGAAGGAACTGGTTCTCGTTCGCAGCATTGATTATGGCGGCAAAGCGCTGACGCAGGCGCTAACCGCTGACGGCGCGCTCGACGCAAACGCCGCGCGCGTGATGATCGAGGAAGGCGATGCCGGCATGGCGGAGATTTGCCGCAGCTCCCTGACGCGACTTGCCACCGAAGTTCGGAACTCGATTGGCTTCTACGAAGGCCAGCACGAACAAAGCATCCACCGAATTTTCGTCTCCGGCGGCCTCGCGAAGACAGAAACGATTTTGCAAACGCTCAGCGACGAACTCGGATTGCCCTGCGAAATCTGGGACCCGCTCGAAACCTGCGAAGTGGCGTTGCCGCCGGCCAAGCGCCAGGCGTTGCCGAACGAATTTGTGTCGCTCAATGTCGCCTGCGGCGCGGCCTTCGAATACTTGCGGAACTAGGACGCGGCCATGGCTCTCCATCTCAACCTCCTCCACGAGGAAATCTTCGAACAACGCCAGCGCCAGCGCGATCCGCTCAAAATCGGCATGATGGTGCTCGGCGGCCTGGGGGCGTTGATGCTTCTCTATTATCTTTGGAACGCCTACAAGGTGCTCGAAATTCGCAGCCGGCTCAGCCAGGCCGAGCACGATTGGTCAAAAGTCGAACCGAAAGTCACGAGCGCGCACAAGCGTTCCGCCGAGCTGAACGGAATCATTAGCACGACCAAGGTCCTCGATGGAATGATCGACGGCCGTTTCTTCTGGGCGCCGTTCCTGGAAAAACTTTCCCGCTGTGTGGCGCTCAATGCCCAACTGACCAGCATCGATGGCACCGTCCTCGACGATGGCAAGATCAGCATCGTTATCGAAGGTCTCGCAGCCGGCCGAGAACCACGCGCCGCGGCGGAAGAACTGCGCCAGCTCCTGCTTGAACAGCTCGGCCAGAGTTACCAGGAAGTGAAGGTCGAATTCAAAGCGCTCGAAGATCTCGACACGATCGTGAAAATCGGCGGAGCGAACCAGGCCATGGCGCGGTTCGGCATCAACGCAACTTTTACGACGCAGGTAAGCAAGCCGTCGCCAACCCCGGGACCGCGAATGAAGGTTCGCGGTTAACAGGATCATGAAACAGATCAAAGTAAAACTTTCGAAGAACCAGATCCAAAAGATCATGCTGAGTGGGATGGGATTCGTCGTCCTGGTTTACGTTTACTTCAGCTTCTTTCTCGGGCCGCTGAACAACAGTCGCGACACCATGCTCGGACAGATCACTGAGCTGCAAGACAAGGTGACAAATTCGAAGAGCGAATTAACCAAGACCGCGAAGCTGGAGAAACAGGCGGAGACCGCCACGAATCGTTTCGCCGCACTCAAAGCGCTCAGCCCGGAAGGCGCGCCTATCGCCTGGTTCCCGCCGCGGATGAAGGCTTTTTTCGCGAACCAGCAAATCGACAAAGCGACTGCGCGCCTGGAAAACAGCAGTGCCTATAAGGAAACGGATCTCGCCAATTGGATGCGTTACAGCTGGGTCATCGAGTTGCCGCAAGCGGATTTCGCGAGCCTGGGCACAGCCATCGCCGCCCTCGAAAACGCCGAACCGCTGCTTTCCATCACGCGCATTAGCGTTAAGGCGCTGCCGGATGATCCGCAGTTCCAGCAGATCACGATGGTGGCCAGCACCGCCATGGTAAAACGATGAAAACGATTCTCGCCATTCTCAGCCTGAGCGCCCTCTCCCTTGCCTGCCTCCGCGCCGACGATGCGCCGGCGGCCATTGAGCTCAAAAACAAATCGGCCTTTACCATGGACGGCAGCGGTCGCAATCCATTTTGGCCCATCGGCTGGAAACCGGTCGCTCGGGCGCAGACCACGACCGACCACACCGGTCCCGACATTTTGCCGACGGCTTTCGTGGTTAGTTCCATCACCCTGGATCAAGGCGCGCGTTTCGCGATCATCAACGGCAAAGCGATGCAGGAAGGTCAGGTGTTTGGTTTGCAGCTGGGCAACCAGACCTACCAGCTCACGGTTAAAGCGATCGAAGACGGCCGCGTCATTCTCGCCCGGCGCGACCAGGAAATCATCGTTCCGCTACGCCGGAAGTAATCGCAACCACTCGTTAGGCGCGCATTGCCCAACCGTGGGCGAAACCGCCGATGATCAATCCGCCGATGGCCCCGGATAGCAGGATCGGCGCACAAGCCTTCGTCACGACCGCATCGGGCAGACTAAGGAGCAGTCCAATAACCAAACCGATCAGCCACCCTGGCCACGGCAGTTGGATAAGCGGAATTACGAACCCGATACCGAACCGGCTGGCGAACGCGGCCAGTAACGCGGTTCGTTTATCCGGAAACGACATCGGCAACATCAGCGCGATATCGACAGCGCCGAAAATCAGCCCGCAAAGCAATCCGAGAGCAAGACGCGACATGCGCCGAGTAAAACAACGAAGTTAGCATCAGGTCAATGCGATTGCCGCGCGGACCAGCCGAGCTAAGATTCGTTCGTGCTTCGCGGCGCCGGTTGCAGATCGTGTAAGGGAGGACATTCTGCCGGCGTTGCGAGAACTTCGTCCAAGACGTGCAGGAAATGTTGGACTTCGAACGGTTTGGTTATGTAGGCGCGCGCGCCCAATTGTTTTAAGCGCTCGATTTCCCCGCCGATCGCGTCGGCGCTGATCACCACCACCGGAATATTTGCAGTGCGGGGTTCGCTTCGAAGCCAGACCAACACTTGATCGCCGTTCATATCGGGAAGGTGAAGATCCAGCAGCACCAGGTCGGGCTGATGTTGTCGCGCCAGTTCCAAGCCCATGCTCCCCTGCTGGGCGGTGATCATCCGAAGAGTCGGACGCTGTGAGAGGATACGCTCGATCAATTTCAAATTTGGCAGGTTATCCTCGATGTAGAGAAGCGTTTTGGCCTCAGCCCCGAAGAATCCCTCCTCATTGGAAACCACCGGCGCGAACACATCGTCTGCCTCGGGCATCGAACGAACCAAGGGTAATTCAAACCAGAAAGTACTGCCGATGCCCCTTGCACTCTCGGCTCCCATACTGCCGCCCATTAAGCCGATCAAACGCTGACAAATCACCAAACCAAGGCCGATTCCTTCGGCCGTTTCGGCCGTCGCAGAAAGGCGTTGAAACGGCTGGAAAAGACGCGGCAATTCATAGTCTTCGATTCCCACTCCGGTATCGCGCACTTCGACGCGTAACATACTGCGAGAAGTCTCGTGGCACTGGATAACAACCTCGCCACCCGGTTTGTTGTATTTGATAGCGTTGGTCAAGAGATTGAGCAGCACCTGCTGAAGCCTTTGGCCATCTGCGCTCACATAGTAATTGCAGGGCAAGTCCTTCAACTTCACGTTATTTTCAGCCGCCAACGGCGCGACAAGATCGAGTGCCTCTTTCACGGCGAGCTGAAAGGCAACCGGCTTGAGAAAGACGGGTATGCTATCGGCCTCGATCCGCGACATATCGAGCACTTCATTGATCAACCGAAGCAAATGGGTGCTGGCGCGTAGAATCTGCTCTACGTTTTCGTGCTCGTCCGCAGTCCTGGCGTCCAGGTCCGCTAACTGCGCAAAACCGATGATGGCGTTAAGAGGCGTCCTTAGTTCATGACTCATGCGGGAAAGAAATTCGCTCTTGGCGGCATTGGCCCGCTCCGCTTCTTCCTTGGTTTTACGTAGTTCCTGCTCGGTGCGTTTTTGCTCGGTGATTTCGCGCGCAAGCATACAAACGCTCTGGCAACTTCCGTCCGATGAAAAAACTGGACTGACCCGGGCGAGGAACCAATGCAGGCCACTCTGAACCTTCAATTCGTACATCATGCTCTCGGCGCGGCCCTGAACGATGACCGAACCAATGAGCTTCATAAAAGGCGCGGCGGCTTCTTCACCGAGAATCTCGGGAATGCGACGGCCCAACAATTCCCGCCTGGGTCGCACGAGGAGTTCCTCGTTCTCTACCCAGACATTCAAACAGGTGCCGGCGCCATCGAATTCAAAAACGAGCTCGTCGATCGATTCAATAAGCGCGCGCAGGCGCGCTTCGCTTTCGCGCAAGGCAGCTTCGGTTCGTTTGTGGATAATGTCCTGGCTGGCCAGGGTCCTATTCGCGACAACTAATGCTTCAGTTCTCTTCTGAACGCGCAATTCGAGCTCTTCGTGTGCCTGGCGCAAAGCCGCGTTGCTTTCACTTAGCTCAGCGGTGCGCTCTTCGACCCGCCTTCGCAGGAGACGATTTTGCTCTTCGAGCTCGAGATAAAGAAACCGAGTCTCAAGAAGATTTCTTACCCGTAAAACAATCTCAGTGACATCGTACGGCTTTACCAGGAAGTCAGTCGCGCCCTCGCGGAGCGCGTCGTTTCTGATTTGCGGTTCATGGCGTCCCGTTACGATGAGAATCGGTAGATAGATTCCCCGGATACTCTCGGCCCGAATGGCCCGGAGAAGCTCGGCGCCGGACAAAGGCGGGATGATCCAGTCCAGCACCACCAGGTCGGGTTGAAATTCTCGAAACCGGGCGATGGCAGTCTGCGGATCCACCACGGTTTCGACGCCCTGGTATCCCTCGGCGACTAAAATCTCGCGAAGCAAATCCGCCGCGAGGGCTTCGTCGTCCACGACAAGAATTCTCCCTTGCCGGACTTCCATGATCATCGTGGACGAATACGCGGGGCCTCGAATTTATCAATGGCGGACGAGCAGCGCTTTGCGCCTGAAGCAGCGCGAGGCGCGACCGCGCGTCATGGGCCAATGGTGAGCTTACCAAACGGATGCTCGATTACGGCGTTATCCAAGACATCGAAGAATTTTTTAACATCCAGTGGTTTCGTCAGGTAAGCGAAGGCACCTGCCTCTGTTAGTCTGGCCCTTTGTCCCGGAGTAGCGTCCGCGCTCAGGACAATAACTGGAATCTGGGCGCTTTCCCGGCGGGCGCGGAGTTCCAGCAAGACGTCGCGGCCATCCATATCAGGGAGGTTGAGATCGAGTAAAACGAGATTGGGATGATGCTGACGCGCCAGATCCAGGCCGGCGGCCCCGGAATTTGCCGCGATCAAGGCGAGAGAAGGACGATGATCCAGGAGTCGTTCCACGAGGCGCAGGTTTGAGAGATTATCTTCAATATAGAGCACCGTATGCGCGCCGCCGTCATAATTGGGCTGCGGAGCAGGCGTTGTCTCGGCGAGCTCCGCCAGATGGACAGGCGATTCGGTCATGGGAAGTTCCAGCCAGAAAACGCTTCCCTGGTCGACCGTGCTTTCAACGCCCAGATTGCCGTCCATCGCTTCAACCAGCCGCTTTGCGAGCGCGAGACCAAGACCTGTGCCTTCGATCGCGCTATGTTCGGCACCGAGTCGTTCAAAGGGAACAAAAAGACGTTGTTGTTTCTCCTTCGATATGCCGGGGCCGGTGTCTGCCACGGAAATCCTCATATGGTTGGCGCGGGGCTCGCAGGTTACGGTTACGGTCCCATTAAGGCGATTGTACTTAATCGCGTTGGAGATGAGATTGATCAGCACTTGTTTCAAACGCTGGCGGTCGCCACGGACATAGGCGCCGCTGCCTCCGATCGGTCCGTTCAGCCGAATCTCGCGCTGGCGCCCGAGCGGTTGCACAAGGTCAAAGGTTTCTTTTAAAGTCTCCGAAACGTCAACCGGCTCCAGGGAAAGCGAGAGGCGCCCAGCTTCGATTCGCGAGATGTCGAGGACTTCATTAATAAGATCGAGGAGGTGGCGGCCTCCTCGCAAAATATGGCTGAGACCTTCGTGTTGTTCGGGGCTCAGCTCGTCCATTTCCAGGAGTTGAGCAAACCCAAGGATCGCGTTCATCGGCGTGCGCAACTCGTGACTCATGCGTGAAAGAAATTCGCTTTTTGCGCGATTAGCGCGGTTGGCCTCGGCTTCGGCCCGTCGTAACAATTCATTCGCTTCCGCGCGCTCGGTCACGTCGTGGGCCACCACAAACATCTTTTCGTCGGCCTGCGACCACGAGAGCGACCAAAGGACGTGAACCAGCGAACCGTCCTGCCGGAGGCAGCGATTCTCAAAATCAGCCACCGATTCGCCAGCCATGATGCGCGTGACCACCGCGTCGGTTTTCGGGATATCTTCGGGAAAGATTATTCGAGTGTAGTGCCGGCCAGTCAGTTCCTCCGGCGCGTAGCCCCACATTTCTTTCGAGGCCGCGCTCACGCTGAGGAATCGTCCACTGAAATCAACGGTGGCGATCACGTCCTTGGAGTTGTCCATGATGAGCTCGTTCGCCTCGACTACGATTTCCAGTTCGCGTTTGCTCGCGCTGAGATCTTCCTGAGCGCGCTTATGCGCCGTGATGTCGGTCGAAACGCAGCCAAGGGCATAAGTCTTGCCGGCAACGTCCCGGAGCGGAAACTTGCTTGAAATAAAAGTGTGGAGTCCGTCCGCTTTGGGTACGCTCTCCTCGAATTCGGTGGTCGCTCCGGCTCGCAATGCCGCCAGGTCGTTCTCGCGAAAGAGATCGGCGATTTCCTCGGGATAAAAATCATGTCCGCTTCGACCAATGATGAGCGCTTCCCTAACGCCGAAGAAAGAGGCGACCTGCCGATTAACCAGCACGAACTTCCCGTCGATGTCTTTGACGTAGATAATGGAGTTGGCGTGATCCACGATGCCGCGCAACATGGATTGCGCTTCGATCAGGCTCGTCGTGCGTCGCCGGACGCGCTCTTCGAGATCGCGATGGGCGACTTTCAGCGCGGCATTCGCCCTCCATAATTCCTCTGTCCGTTCCCGGACGCGGGCTTCCAGTTCATCATTGGCGCGCCGAAGCTTCCGTTCCGCCCTGCCGCGCCCCGCTTCTGCACGGAAAAGCGAAAGCGAGCTACAACAGATAATTCCGCCGAGGACGGCCATGTTCGTAACGCTGTAGAAAGCGGCGGCGAATCCCGCTTCATAGAAACCGAAACGTTGTCCGAGCAGGCTCAGCCATCCAGTAGCCGCCGGCACCAGCAGTGCCGCCGGAAACAGCCGGCGCGCCATCTTGCCGGCGGCATTATCACTCAGCAGAGCGGCGATCAGACCGTGCCGCGCCTTTGAGGCGATGATGCCGACGCTTATCAGGAGAAAGCAAACCGCGGTATGGGGCGCCATCGGAATAAAGGAACCGATCCCGTAAAACGAGCCGATACCGTAAAGATAACCAAGGATCGCAACAATCGCCTGGAAGCCGGCGGCCAGAGCGAGGAGAGATGTGCACGCGCTCAGTTGCCGCGTTCGCACCTTGAGAAACAGCAGCGCGCATCCGATTAAAATTAAGTTCAGGGCCGTATTCGGTGCCATCGGATTGGCCGCACCCGGTGCACTGAGCTGCGATCCAAAAAACAATCGGTCAATGCCGGAATCAAAATTCAGAAAAAGACCCGCCAGCTTGAGCACACCGATGGAGATAATCGCGGCCGCCGGAACGTAAATCCCAGCCAGCGCAATTCGCGGCATCACGCCTCCCGACCGCCACGAGAAAAAGCCCAGTACGGTACCCGCGAGGAAAAAGGCCACGGCTGTCATCGGATTCATGGCGACGAGGCCGGGGTGGAGCCGCTTGAAGGTTTCGAGATTGAAAGACCAATCCAAAAGGACAAGCGCGGCGATCGCGACCGTGACCACTGCCGACCAGCGGACGACATTATCCAGGCGCGGACGCAAGCTGCCGCGACCCTTGGCCGAGGCCGGCGGCAAAATCCTCGAGCTGAGACTTGAGGCGATCACAGCGGACACTCATGTTAGACAAGCCTATGCTGCGCCTTGTCAGGCAGGTGAACTGTGTATATTCGTTGCGTCTTAGTTCGTAGATGAGTCCCGCCAGCGATAACCAATCTGATCCGCCAGCCGCAGCTCCCGCGCGGCGATTACGCATTCTCCTGGCGGATGACCACGAAGTTGTCCGGCAAGGGATCCGCGCTCTTATCGAGAAGACGCCGGGATGGGAAGTTTGCACCGAAGCCGGCGACGGCCGCACGGCAGTCGCCCTGGCGGAGAAGACGCGCCCCGATATTGCCGTGGTGGATTTTGGTATGCCGGAGCTCAATGGCCTTGAAGCCACCAGACAAATCAAGCGCATTCTCCCGGAGTGCGAGGTGCTGGTTTTTACCGGCGCAGAAGATGAGCACCTCATTCACCAAATCTTTGCCGCGGGCGCTCGCAGTTACATTCTCAAGAACGACATGACGCATCATCTCGTCAGCGCGATCGAAGCGCTCAGCCAGCATAAGCATTACTTCACCGGGGCCGTCTCCGAAGTCCTCTTCGCCCGGTACCTGGACGGGACGCCGGCTAGTGATAGCGAATCAGGCGAGCTTACACCGCGCGAGCGCGAGGTCGTGCAGCTCCTCGCCGAAGGCAAAAGCAACAAGAACGTCGCGTCCATCCTCGGAATCAGCGTCAAAACCGTGGAGACACATCGGGCGGCCATCATGCGAAAACTTCGATGCGACTCGTTTGCCGATCTCGTTCGCTACGCGATCCGGCATAAGATTGTGCAGGCGTGATCCTGTCGTAAGCGGTCGGCGCCGAAGCGCGCCACTCAAATCTTTGGACGTTGTTCGGGATTTCCCGCATCCCAAATTACATACCTTTGTCCGGCGTAACCGGAGAGAGACCTGCTGCTTTTGCAGGTATGAACGCACTGCAGCTTATCGCGTCGTTTTGTCGAAAAACTTTTTGTTCCCGGGGTCCAGTCGTCCTCTCCGCGAGAAATGTCGCCGCTGTTGCGGCGACGGTATTCGCTTTGGTCAGCCCGGAGACGAAAGGGTACACTCTCGAAGGGCCAAGCTGGCCAACCGGCAGCGTGGTCCTGTTCCAGCTTAACCTCGGAAATCCAGACACGACTCTGCAGGATGGCAATACCTCCTGGAATGCCGCTGTCGCTCCCGCCCTGGATATGTGGAATCAATACATTCAACGGATCCAGACAGCCGCGGTCCTGAACTCGCCCGTGACCGCAACTTCGGGCGATCGCTTGAACACCGTAGTTTTCTCCAGCACCATTTTCGGCGAACCCTTCGGCCGATACACTCTCGCAGTTACCTACTACCGCACGGTTGGCTCCAGTTTTATCGACGCCGATATCCTTTTTAACAGCGCGCAGAGCTTCAACTCCTACCGGGGATCGTTGCAATTCGCCTCCAACGGCACGGTCATCGCCGATATTCGCCGTGTCTTTTTGCACGAGGTAGGCCATGCCATCGGCCTCGGGCATCCTGACATGGCCGGCCAAACCGTCGATGCCGTGATGAATTCCATTACGAGTAATCGCAACAGCCTGGCGCAGGACGACATTAACGGCGGCCAGTTTCTCTATGGAGCCTCACTCCTTGCTCCGACGCCAACGCCAACCCCCAACCCGACACCGACCGCAACGCCGGGCGCGACGCCGACGCCAAGTCCGGTGAGTCATCTCGCAAACATCTCCACTCGGATGAATGTCGGCCTGGGTGCTAATGTGATGATCGGCGGCTTCATCGTCAGCGGCTCGGCGCCAAAGAAACTGCTCCTTCGCGGCCTCGGTCCATCGCTCGCCTCAGCCGGAATAACGGGGAGTTTGGAGAACCCATCTTTGGAGTTACACGACTCATCCGGTGCGGCGATTGCCTGGAATGATGATTGGCAGACGGGCGGCCAGCGCGATCAGATTATCGGGACAGGCTTTCCGCCCCAAAACGACCTGGAATCCGCCATCATGGCAACTCTCTCTCCCGGCAATTACACCGCCCTCCTGCGCGGGGTGAACGAGACGACCGGAATCGCCATGGTTGAAGCGTACGAGCTTGATTCGACGACAACACGGCTGGCGAACATTTCAACACGCGGCCGCGTTGGCGTTGACCAGAACGTGATGATTGCCGGTTTTATCGTCCAAGGCAGCGCCCAAAAGAAAGTCATCATTCGCGCGCTTGGGCCTTCACTCAACAGCGGCAGTTCCGTCCAAGGGGAATTGCCCGATCCCACCCTGGAGCTTTATAACCGCGATGGCGGTCTGCTTGCGGCCAACGACGACTGGGTCGACAGCCCCCAGTACGCAGAAATCGTCGCGAGCACGATGCCGCCTCCGGACCGGCGCGAATCCGCCGTCGTTGCCAATCTGCCGCCGGGCAATTTCAGCGCGATCATGCGCGGCGCCAATTTTACGCAGGGGATCGGCATCATAGAAGTCTACGATCTCGATCGATGAGGTAACCACTATGAAAAAAATCCGCCTTTTACTTTTCCTTATCGCCACGGCGCTGTCTTTGAACAACACGGTGGCCACTACCGTCATCCCGCCCACTTTCGACCAATTGGTCGAAGAGGCGCAGTTGATCTTTCAAGGCAGCGTTACTGATGTGCGATGCCAGTGGGTCGGCGAAGGTGCGCAGCGCCGAATTGAGAGCTTCGTGACGTTCCTCATCGAAGATCCAATTAAAGGAGAACCTGGTTCGACCTACACCCTGCGCATGCTCGGCGGAACGATCGATGGCGAAACGATGGGGATCGCCGATGCGCCAATCTTCAAGAAAGGAGACCGCGACATTCTTTTCGTGGAGAACAACGGAAACCAATTTATTCCGCTGGTTGGGATCATGCATGGTCGGTTTCGCGTTCGATTGGACAATCTCGCGGGCAGAGAAATCGTGACCGATAACACGGGCGGAGCGGTAGGCGGCGTGGTTGGTCTGACAGCAGCCGATTTTAAGACCGCGATTCGAACTAAACTTCGTTCATCTGCCCGTTAGTCTCCACGCTTCGCTTTGAGCGGTGGATAGTCCGTCGTTTCTACACAAAAACCCCGGGACAAAATCGGGAGTCAACGCTCGTGCTCGTCGCACGCAAGACGCTCCTTTCTACCGGTGAAGTTGCGCGTCGCAGGAAGCGATGAGCAGCCAAGAAATAAAAACAATCGGAGGCCAGAATGAAACTATGCGCAATTATTCTTTCGCTCGGCAGTTTGATTGGCGGCGTCGAAACGGTCATCGACACGCACCTAAAGGAAAACTCAAAGCCAGAGGTGGCTTTCTCTCGAAGCGCGTCCCCGGCAATCCCCAGCCTGGTTCCAGCGGATCAGCAGCGTGCAGTTGAAGAGGCTTTAGCTGACGCCCGGAACCGGGAAATCTCCATCGCCGATTTGTTTCAGCCACGGGAGGAGCAGTGAAAAGGACCTCCAACCCATGGGTTCGGCTTCTCTGTGCCATCGCCTTGATCGACGCAACCCTTCTCGGCAGCTCCCATGCAGAGCTCGTCGCGGATAAGCGTGGCGACGACACTTACCTGGCAACTGGCCAGGCGCGGCTGTCGCCACCGGATGTTATCGCAAAATGCCTGAACATTTATGGATAAAACTAGAGTTCTTATCGTCGATGACGATCTCCAGGTCTCTCAACTGGTGGCGATCATGCTGGAAAAAACCCGCCTGTATACGACGGCCTTGGAAACGCGGCCGCATCTTGCCCTTCGCACCGCCTGCAATTTTAAACCCCAGCTCGCGTTGCTCGATGTAGACATGCCCGGCCTCGATGGCGGGGACGTGGCAGCTCAGTTTCGCGCTCATCCTGCTTTGCGCGATGTCCCGATCATTTTTTTCACTTCCTTGGTTTCTCCTCGCGATGCGAACCAGACGATGATCACTCGCGGCGGTGAACGGTTCCTGCCTAAGCCGGTCGACGCCGCGGTGCTCATCCGAAGCATCGAAAGCGTTTTGGGCGAGGCCGCGACCGAGTCTTCGTGAACTAGTTGCGCACCGGCATGATCGAATTCAAACCGGCCGAGGCGCGGATCCTCATTGTCGAAGACACGGTCGCGAATATCGCGCTGCTGACGAATATGCTGGGGCGGATTGGATACCGCCAATTGCGCAGCATCACCGACCCGAGAGAAACCTTACCCGAGGTCGAGGCCTTCAAGCCGGATCTCATCATCCTCGACTTGATGATGCCTTATCTCGATGGCTTCGAGGTAATGCAGCAACTCAAAGGCCTCATCTCGAATGAGAGCTGCCTTCCGATTTTGGTGCTGACCGCAGATATCACGCCCGCCTCAAAGCGCAAGGCTCTCGCGAGCGGAGCCAGCGATTTTCTGCTCAAGCCGTTCGACGCCTCGGAGATCTTCATGCGAATTCGCAATCTTCTCCAAGCGCGCTTTCTTCATCTGGCTCTGCAGGATCAAAACCAATCGCTCGAGCAGAAAGTGACCGAACGAACCGCGGAGCTTTCCGCAGCCCTCGACCAGATAAAGGAGACCCAGCGGGTCATGCTGCAGCAGGAGCGGTTACGCGCGTTCGGCGAGATGGCCGGCGGAGTCGTCCACGATTTCAATAATGCGCTGATGTCGGTGATCGGCTACAGCGAGCTTATCCTGCAAGATCCGGCCTTGCTCGAAGAAAAGTCGGTTGTTCTTGGTTACCTCAAAACAATGAATACCGCGGGGCGCGACGCCGCGCATGTGGTGGGCCGACTCCGAGAGTTTTACCGGCCACGCGAGGCTGCCGATGTGTTTGAGAGCGTTGATCTCAATGAGGCGATCGAGCAGGCGGTGGCGTTGACCCAACCAAAGTGGCGCGACCAGGCGCTCGCGGCTGGGCGAACCATCGAGTTTAGTCTCGAGCTCGAAAAGCTCCCCAGCATTGCCGGCAACGCTACGGAGCTGCGCGAAATTCTCACGAACCTGATCTTCAATTCCGTGGATGCAATGCCGAACGGCGGCGTCATTACGGCACGCACTCGCCGCGACCATAATCGAGTCATTTTCGAGTTGGTCGACACCGGCACAGGGATGAGCGAGGAGGTGCGGACCCATTGCCTGGAGCCTTTCTTTTCGACGAAAGGGGACAACGGTACCGGTTTGGGTTTGTCCATGGTCTTCGGCGTTATCAAACGGCATGAGGGTGAATTGGAAATTGAAAGTCAGCCCGGGACGGGAACTACCTTTCGCATCTCGTTTCCGACGCAGGTAAAAATATTCGACACCGCAGCCGGCCCGCCGACAGCTCCGCTACGTGCTTTGCGTGTGCTCGTGGTGGATGACGAGCCCGTGGCGCGCGATGTCGTGACCAAATATCTCTGCGCCGATGATCATGAGGTCGTAGTCGCAACTGCCGCCGTCGAAGCTCTTGAACAGCTGAAGCAGGGCGTCTTCGACCTCGTCATCACCGATCATGCCATGCCACAGATGAATGGAGCGCAGCTCGCCCGCCTGATTAAATCCGAACGGCCAGAGCAACAGGTGTTGATGCTGACGGGTTATTCCGACCCGGCGCTACCGCGCGATACGCTTCCGCCGACGGTCGATCTCATGCTACCCAAACCTATTTCCCAGCAAGATCTCCGAAACGCGATTGCAAAACTGTTGTCTGCTTGATCAAGTCGCGCTCTTGCGCAAAATGGAATGATGTTCCCAAATCTGATCCGTCCGACCCCATTGGTCGAAATAGATGGCAGCGGCGCGCTCCAACCACCGCGCACGGCCATGATCGGCAAAGCCTCGGTTTTGATCATCGATGACGAGCTCCCAAACATCCGCCTGCTGGAGCGCATCCTCAAGCGCGCCAATTGCCGGCAATGCATTGGAACTACAGATCCCCGCGAAGCCCTGGCCCTTTTTGAAAAACACCAGCCCGATTTGATTCTGACCGACTGGCTTATGCCTTATCAGGATGGCTGTGCCGTGATCGAGCAGATTCACGCCGCCATCGGCGGGGATGATTACGTGCCGATCGTGGTGCTGACCGCTGATATCACGCCGGAGACGCGGCGTCGCGCGCTTGCCGCGGGCGCGACCGACTTTATTACAAAACCCTTCGACCAATTCGAAGTTCTTCTCCGAGTTGAGAACGTGCTTAACACTCGCTTCGCGCACGTGAAAGTTCAGGAGCAGAACGCGACCCTGGAAAGCCATGTGCGCGAGCGCACCATCGATCTCGAAAAAGCTCTGGCCGAGTTAAAGACCACCCAGCGCCAGATCGTCCAGCAGGAGCGCCTCGCCGCCCTCGGGACTATGGCTGGTGGGATCGCGCACGATTTTAACAATGCCCTCTGCGTGATCATGGGCTTTAGCGACATTCTCCTGAGCAAGGCGGAGCACGGCCTTACCCACGAGGAGGCCGCGCAACCGCTGACCACGATCCTGACCGCTGCGGAAGATGCTTCGAAGATCGTGGGCCGCCTCCGTGAATTTTATCGACGCGATAGCGATACGGATATTCTTCGAGTGCCGGTAAACTTTAATGAACTCATCGATCAGGCCGTATCGTTGACCAAGCCGCGGTGGGAAACTCAATCGCGCGGCGCTGGCACTCCGATTAACGTCGCCACCGATTTGGATGAAATCGGTTTTGTCTCGGGCGATCCGGCTTCGCTTCGCGAAATGCTGACGAATCTGATTTTCAACGCGGTCGACGCCATGCCCGATGGTGGCACGATCACCCTGCGCACCGTCGGCGCCCAAGACGCCGTCCGGATCGAAATCTCCGATACCGGGACCGGGATGAGTGATGAAGTGCGCGAGCGATGTCTTGAACCTTTCTTTTCCACTAAGGGCAAAAAGGGTACGGGCCTCGGTCTTGCGATGGTGTTTGGGATTGTCCAGCGACACGGGGGCTGGATGGATATTAAGAGTGCCCTGGGCAAGGGAACTACCTTCATCATCCGCTTTCCGACGACTGTCCCGCCGGCGCAAAAAGCCCTTGAAGCCAACGAAGGCTTGCTTCGTCCGCTAAAGATTCTCGTGGTGGATGATCAACCGGTGCTTTGCCAGTTGATGTGCGAGTTTCTGGGGAACGATTTTCATTCCTTTGAGACAGCGGGGAATGGACGCGAGGCGCTCGACAAGTTTCGGGCCGGCCGTTTTGATCTGGTAATTACCGATCAAATTATGGCTGAAATGAACGGCGAACAACTCGCGGGTAAAATCAAGGAGCTCGCGCCGAATGTGCCGGTCATTCTCGTGACCGGGTTTGCGGAAAATTCGCGGACACCGGACCAAAAGCCCGCCATTGATTTCGTCCTGGCAAAGCCGCTGTCCCACGCGAGTCTGCGCCGCGCCCTGGCTACCGTGATGTCCCGCGAGCGGGCATCATGACGCTTTGGCGAATCTTTGCTCGTCCGCCGCATGGTCCGGCATTACTTCGAGGATAGCTTTTCGCAGGTCGTCCAGCCGCGCCGGTTTACTCACCACCAGGTCGACATGGCGGGACGGTCCGCCGCTCGCATTGATTAGGTCGGCGAACCCGGTCAGCATGATGATCGGTCCTTGAGGGCGAAGTTCCTTTATGGATGCCGCGAGCTGATCGCCGTTGATTTCCGGCATGGCTCGGTCTGTGATTACCAGGTCGAACTGGCCCGCGCGGAATTTTTCCAGCGCCTCAGTTGCGTTGGCTGCGGTTTCCACCAGATGACGATCTTCCGCTAGATAAGCGCTCACGATCTCGCGAATCCCGGGATGATCGTCAACGACCAACACTCTTAAGGCCGGCATGGTCCTCTCAAATTCAAACTCGATCGGCTTGATCGCCTCCTTCGGGACAGGAAAATGAATCGTGAAGACGCTTCCTTTATTTAAGGTGCTTTCGATCGTGATCCGCCCGCCGTGGCGTCGAATAATTCCGTAACTCATGGCCAGCCCGAGACCGGATCCCTTTTCGCCTTTGGTCGTGAAGAAAGGCTCCAGGCAGTTGCGCCGGACTTCGTCGCTCATACCGGTGCCGCTATCCGAGACCTGCAGCCGTACTGTCTTCCCGCGGCAACGCGCTCGAAAACCAAGACGCCCGCCGCGCGGCATGGCGTCAACCGCGTTGAAGATGAGATTGGTCAAAACTTCCCGCAATTCCGACGGCGAACCGGCAATGTTTGGAATGTCGGCCAGATCTTTTTTAATCTTAATCGTCGCGCCTTTATTATCGGCCTGCGATTGCCACCGCGGCGAGGTCAGGGACAGGGCCTGATTGACCAGTTCATTCAAATTCACCGCCTGTCTTGGTACGCGGCCGTCGGCCGGTCGATAGAATTCCCGCAATCGCTTCACGAGCTCGGCGTTGTCACGCGCGGCAAGAACCATCTCGTTGAGGTAGGTCTCCGCTTCGGAGCTGGCGGGAATGGCTTCCTTGTCGCTCAAAAGCATATCTCCGTATCCCAGAATGAGAGACAGGCCATTGTTCAAATCGTGCGCGATGCCGCTTGCCATCGTTCCGAGCGCGCGCATTCGCTCTTGCTGAATGACTTGATGCTGCGTGTCTTTCAATTCCTCGAGGGTCTTTTCCAGATCGATCGTGCGTTGCTGTAACTCTGCCGTTCGTTTATCCACCAGCCGCTCAAGTCCGTCGCTATAAAGCTGGCATCGTTGGTAGAGCTCGCGCGACGTAAGCAAATTGCCGATTCGCAGAACCACTTCTACCGGATCCAGAGGTTTGGAAAGGAAGTCCGTCATCCCAGCGGCGAGGGCGTCGTGTCTCGCCTCCGCGCTCGTGTCCGCTGTGAGCATAACAATTGGCGGGCGCACCGCCGGCGCCATCACGTCGTTGATCCGGTTGAGCACCTCGATGCCCGAAATCGGTTCCATGTGAAGATCAAGCAGGATGATATCGGGATTGATCTCGAGTATGCGCTCCACTGCCGTCACCGGGCAGTTGAGTGCGGTGCAATGTTTGAAGCCGGTCGCCTTTAGCAACCGGACCAAGGCGGCGTTGCCAGCCTCGTCGTCATCGATGATTAGGATCCGCGAGTCGCGAGGAGCAACTTCTATAAGGGACATGGTGGTGGAATTAGGGGTTAGATCGCCAGACAGAAGAAGCACGCGATCAGGCTGGTGATCACGATCGCAACCAGAATAGCTCCCGAGAATAACAGGGAGACCGAATCCTTAACGGATCTATCCGTCGGTCGCAGGTGGGGCAAACTGGCCAACGTGGCGGAGAAGCAATGTGTAGTCATGCTTCTTACTTGAGCCAGAACCGTGCAAGGAACCCTGCGGTCTTGTCACTAATCGAACTACGGGAATGTACGTAGACGACGGTGCCGGGGGTTAGGACCAACCTCTTTTCTTATTCGCTCGGTGGCGATGCGCGAGGGCTGCCGGATCGTCGACAGAGTTGATTCGTCGCCCGCTTTGCGCCAAAGTGCGGCTCTTCGCCGGAAAGAAAACGCACCGCTAGCTCAATTGGCAGAGCAAGTGACTCTTAATCACTGGGTTGTTGGTTCGATTCCAACGCGGTGCAGTTTTTCTCCGCGCTAATCGATATACCGCTGCGCGATCGGCATTCGGCGACCGACGCCGAAAGCACGGCTCGTTACTTTCAGGCCGGGCGCGGCTTGTTCGCGTTTGTATTCGTTGATGTCCACGCGCCGCTGCACCCAGCGAACCGTCCTTTCATCGAAGCCGTGGGCGATGATGTCGCGCGCGCTCAGATTTTCCTCAACGTAAAGACGCAGAATTTCGTCGAGAATATCGTAGGGCGGCAACGTGTCCTGATCTTTCTGGCCCGGCTTCAATTCTGCGCTTGGCGGTTTTTCGATGGTTGATCGCGGAATGATCTCACGGTCGCGACCTGCTCGCGATTTATCGGAGTTCATCCAGCGCGCCAGCTCGTAGACCATCGTCTTCGGCACGTCGCTGATTACGGCCAGCCCGCCCGCCATGTCGCCGTAGATCGTGCAGTAACCGACCGCCAGCTCGCTTTTATTTCCGGTGCTCAGGACGATGTGACCGAACTTGTTCGAGAGCGACATCAGGATCATGCCGCGCAGACGGGCCTGCATGTTTTCTTCGGTCGCGTCTTCCGGGAGGCCCGCAAAGATTTCGGCGAACTGCGCTTTGAACGCGGCGAAAGCATTCCCGATCGGGATCTCGAGACATTTGATCCCGAGATTCTTCGCAAGGCTCAGCGCGTCCTCGATGCTGCCGCGCGACGAGTACGGGCTCGGCATGGAAACGCCGACGACGTTTTCCGCGCCGAGCGCGTCGACGGCGATTGCCGCGACAACCGCCGAATCGATCCCGCCGCTCAACCCGAGCACCGCGGACTTGAACCCGCATTTCGCCAGGTAATCGCGAACCCCTAACGAGAGCGCGGCGAACAGATCAACGCTCCGCTCGGGTTGGCTGAACTCGAGCGACGACGCCGCTTCTGTGTCGATGATTTGCTCGGCGGTTTGAAAGCCCGGCAATTGCGCGGTCAGCTCGCCATTCGCGTTGACCGCGATCGAATTCCCATCAAAGACCAGCTGATCGTTTCCGCCCACGGCGTTGCAATAGAAGATGGCGCGCCGATGCGCCAGGGCCAGCGCGGAAACCATTTCGTGGCGGACCGCCGGTTTGTTGAGGCTGAACGGCGACGCGCTCAGGTTCACGATGATCTCGGCTCCCTGCTCCACCAGCGCCCGCACCGGCTCGACGTCATAAAACGGGCGCGGCAGATAATGTTCCGTCCAGATGTCTTCGCAGATTGTGACGCCGATTTTTTTCGCGCCCAGCATTACCGGCGCGGAGTTGCAGCCCGGCTCGAAGTAGCGGTCCTCGTCGAATACGTCGTAAGTGGGCAGAAGCGACTTGAGCGTTTTCTGAATCGGCGCGCCCGGCTGGAGCAGCGCGGCCGCATTGTGAAACGGTTTTCCCCGGTCCTGGTTCGGCTCGACGTAACCGACGAGCAACGCCGCTTTGCCGAGACCTGACTGAAGTTTGTCGAGCACCTCGAGGTTCTGCGGAACGAACCGCGATTTGAAAACAAGGTCCTGCGGCGGATAACCGGTGATCGCCAGTTCCGGCGTCAGGACCAGATCGGCGCCGGCGTTTGCGAGCCGCTCATATGCCGCCACGATCTTCTCAAAATTTCCGCTCAAATCGCCGACCGTCGGATTGATCTGGGCGAATCCGATTTTCATGCGCCGCAAACTATGTGCGGGCAGCACGTCGGCAAGGGAAGGCGACCGATCTAGGGCTTCTTCAGGCTAATCCCGGGCGCCGTGTGCTTATACCCCTTGTTGAGGGCATCGTCGGCGCCGGTCACGAACATCTTTCCCCACTCCAGGAGCGCCGCCGCCAAAAACCCGGCAATGGCGCAAATGAGGACTTTCTGGAAAAACGTGGCGTGCATGGACCCCTTGATAGGTAGCAAAAGCGGTGCCCGCCGCCCTCACCAAAATCCCCATTGCCGCGTCTGCATAATCCACAGGCCCAGAAGCAGATTCGTCACCGCATGGGTGACCACGCATGAGGTCAGGCTGCGGGTGCGATAAGCGACCAAATTGTAAAGGGCTCCGCAGAGGAAGGCTGCGATCCAATCGGCTCGGGAATGGGAAATACCGAACAAGAACGTCACGACGAGGAACGAGACCCAGGAGAACGTTCCGATCCTTATTGTCGTGAACTTTTCGCTGATCAGGTAACGCAGCACAAACCCGCGCCAAAAAATTTCTTCCACCAGCGGCGCGACGACAACGAGCCGGACAAAACGCAAAAGAAGAGTGATCCAGTAAAACGTCGACCCCTTGTCAAAAACTTCCGGACTGAATCCAATCACCCGCGCATCAGCGCCGAAGAATTGCTGCGGCGCGATCCACAGGACGAACACACCAACGCCAATCACCAACGCAAACCAAACGCTCCGCGGCGTGCGAAGTTCGTAATCGCGCCAGAACCAAACAATGAGCGCCCCGCAGATCACCGTCTGGACGGGGTAAATCCAGTAGACTGGATACGACAGCCACGGACTGGTCTCGGGCCGGTTGCCCGCACTCGTCAGCCCGAGGAGCGTGACGAAGACCGCCATCGGCAGAGTGAACGCTACGAGTTTTCTCATGTCTGACCTGGGTTGCGCAGAATCCATTTGTGTTTCGCCGGAATGGTTAAGATTCTTTCTCGATGAATCCCCACGGCGACGGCAAGCCCGAAGCGAAAGATCCAGATCAGGTCTTGCGCCTCCTAGAGCTGGAGCTGGCCCAAAGCCGGGCCAGGCGCGAGCAGGCGGGAAGCCCTTATCGCGGTTTTCGCATGGCCAGCTTCATTTTCCTTTTTGCGGTCGTCGTCGGTGCCGCGTTCGCCTTCTACTACGTTTTCGTCGCCGGTGGACTCGATGAATTCCGGAGCCGCGACATAGCTCGCCCGAGCGCCACGCCTGCCGCGCACGCGCCGTAGTAATGAAAGATCCAGCGAACGCCGCGCAACCGACGGACAACGATCGCTATCGGCGATTCCTGGCCGAGGATTTTACCGGCGTCCTCGTCATGCGCACGGACGGCCAGATCGTGTCCTGCAATCCCGCGGTCGTCGGCATTCTCGGCTTCGATTCTGCCGAAGAGGTGGAAAGCGCGAATTTCTTTTCGTTCCTGCGCAGCCGGCAGGACGGCGCCGAGTTGCTCGAAATGGTGCGTCAGCAGGGAATGGTCGATCGGCACGAATTGGAAATGCGGCAGCGCAACGGCGACCCGGTATATGTCGTGGCGCGGCTCATTGGAAATTTCTCGAATGGCGATCTGACCGATCTCCACGTTTACCTTTTCAACGACACGAAACGGAAACGCCTCGAACAGCAACTTGTCCAGGCGCAGAAAATGGAAGGGCTCGGCACGTTGGCCGGCGGCATCGCGCACGACTTCAATAACATTCTCGCGATCATTCTCGGTTACACCAACAAACTGGAAAGCTCGCACGCCCGGCCTAACGAATTTCCCGCCGCGATCAAAGTCATCAAGGAAGCGGTCGACCGCGGCGCGGCGCTCGTTCAGCAATTGCTAACCTCAGCCCGCCAGACTGAAGCCCGTTTTTCTTCGGTCCATCTCAACGCGCTCGTCCGGGACTTGGAGCGGATGTTGCAGGCGACATTTCCCAAGACAATTAATTTCCATCTCGAGCTGGAACCCGATCTTCGCCTCATCACTGCCGACAAAAGCCAAATCCACCAGGTGTTGCTCAATCTTTGCGTAAACGCCCGCGACGCCATGCCGAACGGCGGCACTCTCACCCTCCACACTTCCATCACGGCCGGCGCCGACCTCACCGAAATGTTCACCGGGGTGACGGCGGAAAATTACGCGTGCGTTCGTGTGCGCGACACCGGCGTTGGGATGAGCCGCCAGGTCAAGTCGCACATCTTCGAGCCATTCTTCACGACGAAAGAGCGCGGCAAAGGGACCGGGCTCGGGCTGTCGGTTGTTTACGGCGTCATCAACAACCATCGCGGTTTCGTCCAGGTCGAGAGCGAGCCCGGCGCCGGCACCAGCTTCATAATTTATTTGCCGGTCAAACACGTCGCCGCCGAGCCACTCGGCCCCGACCGGACCGGCGCGCCGCGCCAGAACATTCCGCAAACTATCTTGCTCGTTGAAGACGAAGACATGCTTCGCGAGCTCGGTGTCTCGATTCTGGAAAGCGAAGGTTTCCGCGTCCTCCCGGCCAAAGACGGCGTCGAAGCCGTCGCCCTTTTCGAAACGCACAGCGACGAGATTGGCCTCGTCGTCTGCGACCTCGGCCTGCCGCGGTTAGGCGGCCGCGAAGCGTTTTTGAAAATGAAAGAGAATCGTCCCGACGTGCGCGCGATCGTCGCCAGCGGTTACCTCGAGCCGGCGATCCGCTCCGAGATGTTGAAAGCCGGCGTCATCGACACCATCCAAAAGCCGTACGACTTCAACGATCTCCTCGCCAAGATCCGCTCCATCATCGCCCCCCCACCCGTCGCCGACGATCATCCGGAACTCTTCTAGCTGGTCTCCTCAGTGCTTCGTCAGAGGTTCAGTAGGAGGAAACCCCTTCTCACCTGTTTCTACTTTGAAAGCCCGGCCGTTGCTGCGCATCCGTTACGGCTACTTCCTCGTCAGCCGTTCGCTCCATTGCATGGTTAGGTGTCAAGGAAAACGTCGGGCACAAAGAAGTGATTCAGGCAGCCGACGGATATTGAACCAAGCACGATAAAAGCACCCCACGCGGCCGCGGCAAGAGACGCGTTGAGAAAAAGCATGAACAAGCCGCCGACTACCACGATTAGACCAAGAATGCTGACTACAATGTAACGAGCTCGCCCGGAAGTGATAGCCGCGCGGAACTGGGATCCCAACAGGCATAACGGGAATAGAATGATACAGACAATCGCAGCGATAAAGACCAGGCCCGCAACGGAAATGGACGTCCGAATGAGCTCGAGCCCGTGAGCATAAAAAAACCAGAGGGAGAACAGTGCCGCCAATCCTGCGGCGATCGCCGCTGCCAACCCGAAGGTATACCGTCTCTCCTGTCTCAGTACCGACCACGCGTATGAGGAAAGGCCGATAGGTCCAACGGTCAATGCAGCCCAGAGGAAGAATAAAAGCACCGCATCGTCAAGCTCACGAAGGAATCCAGATATCAGCGAATTGATTATATGCATTGGAATAGGAGCGAAAACATCTAACGAGAATGGAACGGACTGCCAAGCCGTGACATAGACGGGCAGCCCGGAGGGTGAACGAAATAGCGTGAGTTCATCAACAAGATGAGCGACGGCGGACGAAAGCGTGCGCTGCTTGTTTCATAATTCTTAATTCTTCCCTCAGCCTTGTCATGCGGCGGTCCGCCGTTCGCTCCATCGCATGATTAGGCCGTTGGGATATTTTGTGTGGAAGGCTTCAGTTGCGTCCACTGAGCAAACGCGATTTCTCGGCTGGCGAGAGGTCACTCTTTTCAATCCACTGATGCGCGGCCTCAGGTTGACGTGCGAGCCAGCCTGTCGCGAGCGGGATCACTGTCCTCGTGCGCAGTCGTTCATTCTCAATACTGAGCGCCCATGCAAGGGCGTCCGCAGGATTGCTGAGAGCAACAGTGGGACTATAGCCGGCAATTGCAGAATCCCTTATTTCCCCGGTGAGCGAAGAAATCCATCGCGCCGCACCAGCGGGATCATTGCGCGCCCAAGCACTCGAAAGAGTTCCGGCAATCGCAGCGCCGTCAGCCGGCGGAAGCGTTTCAACCCACCGGCTAGCAACTATCGGATCCTTGTTAGCCCATGCGACGGTGACGGTCAGTTCGCTCATTGCGCGAGCGTCAGGATTGGACAACTGAGCAGCCCAGGCAGCAGCCTTCTCGGGATTGCTGACCGCCATGCGATTAGCAAGCATACTGGCGGCTTGCTGTCCGACGACCGTATCTGAATTTGCAAGAGCGTATGCCTCGGCTGCAGCGGGATCCTTTTGCCACCATCCGCTGATCAATCCCTGCGTGGCAGCGGAGACGCTTTCCTGGTCGCCGTTTTTTTGCACCCAGTCAAGGGCGGCGGCTGGATCATGCGCGGCAAGACTTTCGGCCACTTGAAGCCACGCCTGCCGCGTTATCTCAGACTTAGGAAAACTCGCGAGAGCCTGTGCAGCTGCTACAGGATCACCCTGTGCCCACCTAACGATTCCTTTCTCGATCAGCTGCTGCCTGAGTGAATTGGGCAAAAGTTCAGGCGAAATCTGCCGTAACGATGTAATAAATGCGTCGGCTCCTGCCGGTTCGACACCGTCAGCAACGGCCTGCAAGGCAACCCCCTGAATCCAACCACCAAAACCGATCGACGTCTGCAACGCCGATGCTGGATCGATCTGTCCCCAAGCCTTAAAGAACAGCGAAATCTTAGCGTTCGAGAGAGCGCCGGCCTGTAGTCCCCGAAATTGCTGGGCTAGACGAATGATTTCCTTACGCGACCGGCTGGATAACAAATCGTGAACCTGCTGCAAGGAAGCACCAGCAATTTGATCCAACGTCGCAGTATCATCCTTCGCATCAGCAACCGCCTTCGAACCATCCGAGCTTATGCCCGGTTCTAAAGCGGGAGGCTGATGCGCCCTCAAAGGCGCATTGTCAGGACGTGAGTTGAGACGGTCGGCGCGCCAAAAGTGATAACCAAGCAGCAAAAAAGCGACGGCAATAACGGCGACAGCCGCCGCGGAAAAGCCTCTGATTTTCATGCGCTCTACTAATGTCGCGCTGACCGTATCGGTTTCTATGGCACGTTGCAGTTATTGCAGCGGTAAAGACCGTTTAGCACGAGGTTGCCATCATTGAAGTAAATGTCTCCTCCCCAACCGGAGCTGTAAACCAGGGTGCCAAACCAGGCGCCGCCGTTGGCCGAGGACCAATCCCATCGGTTGTAGTCGGCGAAGACTGCAAGCGTAGCACACAAAACCATGGCGAAGGCGACTATCGATCTTTTGTTGAGCATAACTTATCTTTCTATTCTTGTTTTTGTTGAGGGGGTTACGGAAAAGGAGTTTCGGGGGGTAAGCGGGGAGTTGGGGGAAGTTCGGTTCTCTTATCCCCCGCCAAGGGAAAAAAGATCAAGACATTTCTTGAAATTTCTTTCTGCACTGTGTTTGCTGGCGACTACAAAACCCGCGCGGGGCTCCGATTTCGAAATCCGACTCCCCCAACACCGCCAAGAGAAATCGTCGCCTCCAGATTTGCGCGGGAGTCATGAGCATCGAACGAGAATTAGACGAAGGTTCGTCGTTTAAGGCGAATATTTTTCGTCTAACTCGACCGGCGTTTCGCAGGTTCTCGCGTTTACGGCACCGTCCCATTCACGGGCGGAGTCGGGCCGCTCTCGCCGCCTTTGGAGTTGCGGCTGGAAACGGTGACGATGATCGGCGTGGCCGCGGCAATGTCGGAGACGGTGACTTCGCTCTCGGTCACGATGATGTTTTTCAATTCCGGACTGTTCACAACGTTCCGATTTATCTTCACGCGGTAGCTCGTGGCTCGCAGCGCATTGTCCCAATCGATAAATATCATGTGACTGCCGGCCGGCCCGGGAGTGAGGACAAGGTTCTCCGGTAATTCCGGCGTATCGGGATCGCTCGGTTTGGAGAACCCGAAGGCGTACCATAAATCGTCGTCGTCTTCGAGGAGCTGGCTTAGCTCGGAACGCAGGCCGCTCAGGCGCGAACGCGCATTAGCTAGCCCCACTTCCAGATTGCTCTTCGCGATCCCCGCGTCTGTGTTGCTTTGATTGCTCGCGGATGCCGCGGTGCTGATGGCGTCCGCCGCCGCGCTGCACGCTGCCGCCGTCGCGTTGAGACTGGCCACTTCGTGCGTTGGGTTCGCCGCAAAATAACTGCTGATCTGTTGGAGAAGCGCCAAAGGATTTTCCGGAATCGCGAGCGAACCATCGGTAAACCCGGCCGTCTGCCATTGGTTGTTCCATTGATCGCCCAGCCGCGGTTTCAAAACCCCGATACATGCCCGTGCGAGTGCGCGTCCGTTTTGTTTCGCCGCGCTAAAGCCGCCGGTTCCGGCCGTCTTGCCGGCTTTCGCAGTGTTCCATTTATCTTTCAGACCGGGAACCGCGGGCGGAACGTTACCCCGGGACCAGCGGGTGTTCCCACCAGTGCGGTTAGCACCGCGCGCAACGCTGGTTCGTCATTTTGTTTCAGCCCGATGGCCGCGTCATGCGTATGCGCGCCGTCGGCCGCGTCTTCGAGGAGTTGGATCAGTTGATCGTATGAGTCTGGGATGCTGTTATCAGCCATGGGTGGAGAAGGGTTTGATGGGACGTTTTTTGGGTTGAGGAGAACGAAAACGCGCCCCATCCGTTTTCGCATCTAAAATGCACAAGCCGAGCAGCTTCCGACTCGTCGACAGGGTCAACGCGCCGCAAAAGAAGTCAGCCGCAGGCGCGGCCGATCGCTCCGGGTTGCCAAACAAAAGCTCAGTCACGCCCGAGCGAGCCTCGATGCTCCCGGAAAACACGCACGCGCTCAATGGAAGGTCTCCCAGGGCGCGCAGTACATTGGCCGGGGCCAAGCCACTTGGTTCCGCGCTCCCAGCCAGCACACCCGAGAGCAAGGGCGCTCTTATCCGACAACGCAGAGAATCGTTCGCCGCGCCCGGCGATCTTTCCGCATTACCCGTGTGAGGATCCGGGCGCACCCGCCGAAGTTGCCCGCGCCAAGTTGCAGCTGCCGCCAGCCTAATCAGCAGTTGTTTTCGGCGATGTAAAAATGAACCGGGCGCACGAGAATCTCGCGTCGCTCGGGTGAGAAGCGTTGGGGGCATCGGAAAGAGGGGTTTTCGTCTGAGGAGTCTGCCGTCTACCTGTCATTACGGCGTATGCCGGCCGAAGTTAGAAAGAATCTTCAGCGCACTTAGAGATTCACCGGCTGATCCTGGCTTCTGCCATTCCTACGTCAGCACCGGCGATACCTTAAATATATGTCGGCGATGAATTCGATGTTCTTTGCTCCAAACAAAGATGTTCACCGCACCGGTTTGATAATATGCGAATCCTTGACCATACGTCTCGAAACCGTCTTTATCGACCGCTGCAAGCGAACCGAGCGGATTCGACCGCCAAATAGACACCGTTCCTCTGGCTACGTTCTTTTTGAACTGTGCCGAAAATCGCAGCCTTTCGGGGCGTTCCACCTCGTTCCAAATTAGACTGGTCGACCCGCTTTTTTCCTCGTGGCGGAACTCGATGGGTTGTTCCTGTTCATCTCGCCATTGACCGCCACCTAAAGGTAACATCTCTGGCTGCGGAGACAAAAGGGCGTCCGCGTAGCCGAGCAAGAATTGATACGCTGCACCGGCAACCGACATCACGGCAGTCCGAGCCGTGTCAGCACTCTCGCGGACATTTTGCAACTGCATTTTCGTTTGGCCGACTTGGCTGTCGACGTCTTTTTTGGCGGCCGCTTCTCCAATGAGTTTATCCGCTTCTCGTACGAGGCCAGCTGGGATCAAAATCTTGGCCAGATTCGCCGCAGCGAGGGTACTGTCGTTGGCGACCGCTCGTTGAAAGCTCTCGACTTCACACACACGCAATCCTAACTGTCCGTAGGCGACGCCCAGATTATTATGGCCACCAGGGCTCTTGTAATTCACCTCTGTGAGTTGCTCGTAATGCAGCACGGCCAAAAAATCGAGGTCGGCCTCGGAAAGAGAATAAGCAGTATCGAAAAGTCGATCCTGGGAATTCGGCTGAAAACTTAATGCCCGCTGCAATGCCAAAGCACGTGAAACGGTATCGCCATCTTTCTTGAACAGTTCGGCCAGCATGCCATACAAGATTACTTTGGCGCTTGGTTCTGCGAGCTTGATTAATTGTCCCTTCAATAAGTCATAGGCCTGTGTCGTCTCTTTGTTCTCCCACATCGCAGACGCCGCCAGTGACACACTCTCGGCTTTGCCTTTCTCGGTTACACATGACGCGACAGATGCAAGGAAACGCTCGGCTGCTTTGTCATATTGTCTTGCGAAGTTGAAGCAGCGACCTTGCACACGCTGAACATAACCAAGTACTTTAGGAAACTCGTGCGCCCGGGCCTCCAACTGTTGCAGTTTCGTTTGCGCCTCAAGGTCCCCTTTTGTGTAACAAAGCTCTAGGTAATCGGCTTCTTGCCAAACTCGCCGCTCGGGATCTTCGGTCTCCGACTGTAGAATCTCAAAGCTCTGCTTAGCTTTGTCTGGTTCTCCCTGCATGAAGTAATACCACGGCCTAAGTTCTGGTGACAAATTCAGCTCTGGTTGATCAGCTGAATCTCTGCTTGATTCCGGAGTATCATCATTGACTTTAGGCGGTTCGATCGTGGCTGGCGTTCTAGGTGTAACGGTCGACGGTGATAGGAGTGGTACTTCGCTAGGCTGATTTACAGATATCTCAGTTTTACCGCGCCGGACCTGCAGGTTTTTCAAATTCGATATGAAGCTCCGACATTCCCTCCTGAACACCACCGCGACGATAGCCAAGAAGATTATAAGAGTCAGCGGCCACAAGGCCGCAATTGCCTTGATTAGTTCGACGTTCATAAGGGTGCACGCTCCGAGGGTTTTCTGAAGCGACGCGAGGATTGCATAAAGGAACCGATTTCTCAACGAGAGAGTAGTCGGTTCGAAAATACCTGCAATACTCGCTCATCGGAGCTCGCGACGGAGACGGGATGTTCCGTTACTGATAGGAGCTCACCGCAAAGAGACATCTCTCGGATCTAGCACTAGAGCCCTGAGCACTTTTCAGGATGAGAGAAGCAGACGGCGCGACGGGACGATAGCGACGCCGAGCGAATCAGGGATAGGCCGTCACGCCACCCGGTGTGGGCTTGGGGCCTTCGACCAAGGTGGTGATGCCTTTGCGGGCGTTGATCACAAAGGTGTTGTTGTCGCCGAGCTTGGACCACGGGCCCTGCGGGACTTCGCTGAAGTCGACGAATTTCCAATCGGTGACGTCGGTTTCGTCGATGCCGAGATAATCGCGGACCGCCGGAGACACGTCGAGGCCGGCGCCCTTGTTCAAGTTCGGTTTCGGGCGTTCGTTGCCGAAGACGTATTGCCAGTTATCCGTCCGGAACGGGCCGGCGTCTTCCCATTGGGCGTAGACGACCTTGTTCCCTTTCCGGATCGCGATCCAACGGTCTTTGCAGGTGGAAACGCTGGGGCCTTGATAGGCCTCCTTGAACCACGGCACTACCCGCGGCGCTTCGGGCCGGTGGCCGTTCGCGGCTTTGTCGTTGTAAGGCAACGCACAATAAAACGGGTTCTGCCGCGGAGTGAATTTCGCCGGAATGAAATCGTGCCGGCGCGATTTTTCCGGATCGTCGTACCCGCCGTAGTTCTTCGTCCAGCTCCCGTCCCACGAGCTGGAGCGATTCGGCACCGGATTATTCGCGGTCGGTTTTTCGCCAATCCAGAAAACGGTGGTGACGATCTGAGTTCGCCACGGATATTTTTCGCCCGGTTTGGTCACGGGCGCATCGTTGTTGAACAGCGGCGTGTAGGTAATCGGATCGACTTTGAGCAGGCTCTCGCCCTTCGATGGATTCGATTTCTTGCTCACCTTCACTTTCGATTTCGGCACGGCGGCCGGAGCCGAATGGGTGAACATCGCCGTGATGGAGGAAAGAAGAACCGCGATGGTGTGGGTGAATTTTCCTGGTTTCATACAACGCCGGACCGCAGCCGGAATGAAACGGTTTAATTAAGGAATCGGCCCGAAGGACCGGTTCGCGCTTAGTATCGCCCAGGATTCAGCGTTGCGCCAGAGAACGGCGCGCTTTTTCCATGAGCGCTTTTTCCTGCGGCAACAGGTTCGCTTTCTCGCCGAGATCGAGATACTCAGCCGCGCGCGTCTGGTCCCCCGCCGCCGCGAGAAAGACCCCGTAATACGCCGCAACATTTGGTTCACGCAGTTGTTCCGGCGTCAGAGTCTCGAGAAGGGCGAGCGCTTTCTTCGAATCACCCGCCACGTGGAGCGCGTATGCGTAAGTCGAAACGTAAGCCGGGTTCTTCGGATCTTTGTCGTAGACCTCACGCGCCGCTTTTTGGCCGCGATCGGTATTCAAACTCAGCAGGAGCGAGAGCTGCGCGAAATTATTTTGCAGGTTCAGATCGTCCGGATGCAGCTCGACCTCATGCAGCAGCACCCGGTAAAGATTTTCCGTGTCGCCGGCCCGGGCGAAGTAATTATACAAAGCGCGCAAGGCGTCGCCGCCTCGTACTGGGTCCTTCGCGACAACCCAGAGCAGCTCGACCGCTTCCGTGCGCCAGCCCCATTTCTCGACCGTCTCCGCGAGGCTCAAAGCTTCCCGCGCATTGGGCGCAACTTCCTTCATCGCATCGTTCCATTGCGACGCGGATTCAGGCTCGCTCCCGAGCTCGCGCAGAGCGCGGGCGTGAAGCGCGTGGCGGAGAAAATCGACGGTGCCCCAGTTGCCGGAATTCACGAGCCGCTGCAAACCGGCCCAGTCCTTAGCGGAGACGTACGAATCGGAGAGCGCGATCTGCACCATCTTTTGTCCCAGAATTCCCGGCGGCAAAGTCCCGCTCCAGGCGATGGCTTCGGCTTCGCGTTTGTGCACGTTGAGCCAGGTCAACAAAGCGGCCGCTTGTTCTGGATCGTCGGCCGAGGATTTTTTCATTTCCTCGAGAAAGGCGGCGAAGCCATTGTCTTTTGCGGCGTCGAGCGCACTGAGAAGGAGGAGTCGATCGGCGAAGGTCTTGTCCGGAAAACTGTCGAGCAGGCGGGCCAGTTCCACGGCGGCCAAAGTGGTCTTCTGGCGAAGCGCGTCTTCGGCCAGGAAACGCGTCGCCTCGCGGCGCAAGGCCGGATCGTTTTGCATTTCAACCAGCGTCTGTTTGCCCTTCGCGCGCAAGTCCCGGTCGGTCGCGCCGAGGCGGAGCGAAGCCAGTCGCATCTGGTAGTCCTTGTTCGACGGATCGAGCCGGGCGGCTTCGCTGAGCTGGCGTTCCATCTCCACGCCGTTGCGTTGCGCAAACGCGATGTCCGCCAGAAGCGCGTGGTAATCCGCCGTTTCTTTCGCGCTCGCGGGCAGTTTACCGATCGCAACATCGGCTGTTTGGCGGTCATCCGCGCGCACTGCCGCGCGGGCCAGAAGAATCAAGTCCGTCGGCGTTGCCTGGCCGAGCTCCATCACCCGCCGGCGCCATTCCAGGGTAGCGCGGCTTCCTGTTTTTTCGAAAATCCGCGCGAGGATCCGGCAGGCCTCTGCGCTGTCCGGATTGATTTGCAAAATGCGCCGGGCATCGAGACTGGCGCGGCGATAATCGCCTTCGTTGACGAGCGCGTTTGCTTCCGCGACGAGCCGCCGTTGCTGCCAGGCGCGGAATTGGTGGAAGCCCACCGCCCCGCCGACAGAAAGGACCAGGATGATCCCGACCGTCCAGAGGATGATCTTCAGGAACGAGCGCTCGATTTTGTCGTGAGGATGTTCCAAGTTGGGTGAAGCATTCTATGGCTCGCTTCAAAGTCAATCCGCCGAGGCGATCGTGAAGCCACCAATGCCTCTCCACGCTAGCAGCCCGCAAGCCATGGCAGCGAGGCTCCCGGCTTGTATCCTGCTCAAAGGCCGACGCCATCTTTTATGAATGCTGTCGCCACCGCGCCGCCGCCAAAACTCGCGAACGCTTCGCGTGCCATCGCGTGGTTTCCGGTGGCTGTGTTCGCGTTGGTCTGGCTGGAAGTCGTTTCCCGGCTGCGCTTCGAATGGTCGATCAACCCGCAGTACGGCTACGGCTGGGCCGTGCCGGTCCTCGCCGCCTACATCTTTTGGCGACGCTGGCAAAGCGCTCCGCCCGCCACCCTGGCGAAAGCGCGCGTCGTTCTGATCGCGCTGATCATTCTGCCAGCATTGGTTCTCGTTCCAATTCGGCTTATCCAGGAAGCGAATCCCGACTGGCGGCTGCTCAGTTGGACGATGGCAATTTGCGCGGTCCTCATTTCGGGCGCGGGAATTTATCGCGCCGGCGGCGCAAGTTGGCTGCGCCACTTTGCGTTTCCGCTCCTGTTTTTTCTCGTCGCAGTGCCGTGGCCGACCAGCCTCGAACAAATCGTGATCCAGGGATTGATGCGCATCGACGCGCTCATCAATGTCGAATTTCTGACCGCGATCGGGATCCCCGCCGTCCAGCTCGGCAACGTCATCGAAGTCGGCGCCGGTTACGTCGGCATCGATGAAGCGTGCACCGGCATTCGGTCGTTGCAGGCGACGTTCATGGTCTCGCTGTTCCTTGGCGAATTCTACGGCTTCTCGGTTCTGCGCCGCATCATCCTCGTCATCACCGGCGCGTTCCTTGCCTTCTTCTGCAATCTCATCCGCACGTTTCTCCTCGTTTATCTCGGCGCCGAGCACGGTTTTCAGGCGATCAAGAACTGGCACGATCCGGCGGGCTACACGATTCTCACGGTCTGTTTGTTGGGCCTGTGGGGGCTGAGCTGGATTCTTTCGCGCAAAGATCAGGAGCTGCCGCGCCTCGCCACCTCGGCGCAATCATTTCGGATTCCGCGCGCCATTCTAATCACGTTACTCGCGCTCATCGTGATCGCGGAAGCCGGCACCCAGGCTTGGTATCGGATCCATGAAGCGCGCACCGCGCAGCTCGCACCGTGGACGATCGCGTGGCCGACGCAGGCCGCGAATTGGAAAGAAGTGCCGGTCGACGAAGCCGCCCAAGGGTTACTCCGTTACAACGAAGGCGGCGGCGGCGACTGGTTCGCCGATGGCCACAACTGGAGCATGTATTTTTTCAAATGGCTGCCGGGCCGCACCGCCGGCCTCTTCATCAAGAATCATCGGCCTGACATTTGCCTTCCAGCGAGCGGGATGATCCAGCGCGGTGGCGTCCAAAACAAATTGCTCAACGTGAATGGCGTCCCCTTGCCAATGCGCGCTTACGTTTTTGAAAATGCCGGGCGGCCGCTTCACGTTTTCTATTGCTACTGGGATGGCACTCTGCCGACACCCGACATGGTCAATCAGGAAAACTGGACCGCGTCCGGACGGCTCGATGCCGTGAAGCGCGGCAAACGCGACATCGGCACTCAAATGCTCGAGATCGTCGCCTGGGGCTACGACGATCCGGCGAAAGCCGAAGCTGCCGCGATCGAGCAGCTCCGCCAAATTGTAAAGCCGGGATAGCGCATCTTCTGTAGCAGCTTCGCTGTGCGAAGCTCGGTTTTGATTTCACTTCGCGCTCGCGTCGCGCACAGCGCGACGGCTACAGTCGCTCTCGCCATGCCTCCCAGAACTCTCCTCGCATTATTCATCGCGACACTGCTTGCCCTCCCGCTCCACGCGCAAAATCCACCCCCATCGCCAACTCAACTCACCGTCACCTTCTGGAACGTCCAATGGTTCCCGGGCCGCCGCCCAAACGCTTCGCGCGCCGAAGAAAACCGGCAAATCAAAGCGGTCCATGCCGATCTTGCCCCACTGAATTCCGACATCGTCGCCCTCGAAGAAATTCGCGATTACGATCACGCCGCGCTGGCAGTGAAGCCGCTTCCCGGATTCAAAGTGGACGTATGCTCCTCTTTCCCCCCGCGCGAAGGACAGAATGAAGCGCAACAGGTCGCGATCACCAGCCGGCTTCAACCGCTGAGCGCGTGGTCGGAATTATGGAAACCCTCAGGCGCGCTCGTCCCGCCGCGCGGCTTTTCCTTCGCCGCCTACCAAGTCGCGCCGCGCCAGCTCCTCCTCGTTTACGCGCTCCATCTCAAAAGCAATCGCGGCGAAATTCACGAGGACATGCGCATCCGCGAAGAATCGATGCAGCAGCTCGTCGCGCACATGAAAGCCATGAACACCGCTTACGGGAAACTCGGCACGCTGAGCTGGATCGTCGGCGGCGATTTCAACACCGCGCCCGATGAGCCGCGCTTCGCGAGTGAGAAAACTTTGGCGAGTATTCGTGCGGACGGTTTCCGCTGGGCTTGGGAAGGAATTCCGTTCAATTCGCGAATCACTGTCCCCGGCGATTTGCGTTATCCCGCCGCGTCATTCGATCACATTTTTTATCGCGGGGCGACGCTCGTGAAAGCCTGGGTCGCAAACACCTCGTCGCAATCCAGCGATCATCGCGCCGTGAACGCGATATTCCGGCTGCAATAGACGTTACAAAAATTTCCCCGGATTCAGAATCCCCGCCGGATCGAGCGCGTCCTTGATTGCGCGATGAATTTCTCTCGACACGTCGCTCGTCGCCTGCGGCCACCACCGCTTTTTCGCCAGGCCAATCCCGTGCTCGCCGGTAATCACGCCGCCAAACGCCAAAACCTGCGCGAACAATTCGTCCAGCGCTCGCTCCGCCCGTTCGCGGACCTCGGCTTCACGATTGTATCGGTCCGCCATGATGTTGACGTGCATGTTTCCATCCCCAGCATGACCGAAACACGCGATTGGAAATCCGGAACGCTTCGAAAGTCCTTCGGCAAATTCCACCAGCGCCACGAGCTTGCTCCGCGGCACGACAATGTCCTGGTTCAACTTCGTCAGGCCAGTAGCGCGCAAGGAATTGCTGAACGCGCGCCGCAGCGCCCAGAACCGTTCGCAATCTTCTTCTGTTGTCGCGACCTGCAACGAGACCGTTTTGCCCTCGCTCACCAGCGCCCGCAATTTTTCCATCTCGACCAGAACCGTCTCTGGCTGTCCATCGAGCTCGACTAACAAGTGAGCGTTGCCGTTCGGAACGTCGGCCGCGCCCGAATCATGTCGCGCCGCCTCGAGCGTAAAGGAATCCGCCAGCTCAACCGATGATGGCAAAAAACCCGCCGCGAAAATTCTCTGCACGGTCGCGGCTGCTTCGCTCATGCTCGGAAACGATGCGGACAACGTCGCCCGCGCCGGCGGCAACGGCAGCAGCTTCAACGTGATCTCGGTGACCACGCCAAGCATTCCTTCGGAGCCAACGAATAGTCCGACCAGGTTGAATCCGGTTTTGTTCTTGTGGACGCGCCCGCCCGTTCGCAGCACCTCGCCGCTCGCAAGCACCACTTCGAGGCCGACCACATAGTTTCGCGTCACGCCGTACTTCAGGCAGCGCGGCCCGCCCGCATTCGTCGCCACGTTCCCCCCGAGGCTGCAATCCTTCTTACTCGCCGGATCCGGCGGATAAAAAAGTTTCTGCTCCCGGACGCGCGCCTGAAGTTCGGCCGTGATCACTCCCGGTTCCACGATCGCGATCGCATCCGCGAAATTGATTTCCTTGATCCGATTCATTCGCGCGAGCGACAGGGCGATTCCCCCGCGGCTCGGCACGCAACCGCCCACGTATCCGAAGCCCGAACCGCGCGCCGTGACCGGAATTTTGTTGGCCGACGCAAACTTCAGCAGCTCGCTGACCTGCTCCGTCGATTCCGCAAAGACGACCACCTCCGGCGCCTGGCTCGCGAACCACTTATCGCCGGCGTGAGTCTCGAGTATTTCCGGCGCATTGGACACGACCTCTACGCCGAGCAGCTCGACGAGCTGTTGTTTCAAGTTCACCGGCTATCAATCGAAAATCGAAAATCGCCGTAACGCAGCTCGCGCAGCGAGCGAGGCCGGGCCTTCAAATTCGAAAATGCTTTCACATTCCCATTACCTGGTAGCCGCCATCGACGTAGATCACCTGCCCGGTAATCGACCCGGCTCCATCGCTCGCGAGAAAAACTCCCATCGCGCCCAGCTCGGCCGGCTCACAGCTCCGCTTCAACGGCGCGTGCTCCTGATAATGCTTCAGCATCGCGCTGAACCCGCTGATTCCGCGCGCGGCAAGCGTGTTCACCGGTCCCGCCGAAATGCAATTCACCCGGATTTTCCTGGGCCCAAGATCGTAAGCGAGATAACGGGTCGATGCTTCGAGGCTCGCCTTCGCCACGCCCATGACGTTGTAATGCGGCACCACTTTCTCGGCGCCGTAATAGGTCATCGCCACGATGCTGCCGCCGTTCGTCATCATCGGCGACGCTTCGCGAGCGAGTGCCACCAGCGAATAGGCGCTGATGTCGTGCGCCGTTCGAAAAGCTTCCCGCGTCGTGCTCACGAAATCGCCCTCGAGCGCTTCCTTGGGGGCAAACGCGACCGAATGAAGCATCAAATCCACGCGGTCCGTCTCGCCGCGCACCTTGCCAAAAAACTCCGCGATATCTTCATCTCGCGAGACGTCACACGGCCAGAGCGGCGTCCCCTCCCCGAATTCGCCCACCAGCTCCTCGACATTTTCCTTCAGCCGTTCCCCCTGGTAATTGAAAATCAATTTCGCGCCGGCGGCTGCCCAGGCTTTTGCAATCGCCCAGGCAATGCTGCGTTTGTTCGCCACGCCGAAAACCAACCCGACCTTTCCCGCCAGAACTTGTTCCGCCATAACGGCGTCACCATACCCGGCTTTCGGCGCACGCAAAAGCCGGCGCGATGCGCGCTTCCGGTTTTCGTTCGCCTCGCTATGATCCGAGCGAATGTCGCTCCAGCATCGCCGCGCCCAAATTGCCGTCCTCATTCCCTGCTATAACGAGGAAATCACGATCGCCGGCGTGGTCCGGGATTTTCGCAACGAATTGCCCGGCGCATTGATCTGCGTGTTCGACAACAACTCGACGGACGCAACGGCTGAGCGCGCGCGCGCGGCCGGAGCGCAGGTCATCCACGAACCGCGCCGCGGCAAAGGCTTCGTCGTCCAATCGATCTTTCGCCATGTCGACGCGGACGTTTACGTGCTTGTCGATGGCGACGCGACCTACCCCGCGGCCGCAGTCCATTCAATTATCGAGCCCATCGCCGCCGGTAACGCCGATATGGTGATTGGCTCGCGGCTCCACGCCCATTCGCGGAGCGAATTCAAGCACCTCAACCGCTGGGCGAACCGCCTCGTGCTCGTCATTCTACGGCTGGTCTTCGGCGTGCGATTGACCGACGTGCTTTCTGGTTATCGCGCGTTCAATCGCTCGTTCGTCAAAAACCTCGCGCTCTTCGGCGGCGGTTTCGAGATCGAGACCGAGCTCACCATCAAAGCCGTCGCGCGCGGCTATCGCCTCGTCGAGGTCCCGGTCGATCTCGCCGGCCGGCCAGAAGGAAGTCATTCCAAGATTCATTTCTTTCGGGATGGCATGCTCATCCTGACGACGATCCTCACTCTCTTTCGCGACTACAAACCGTTGACGTTTTTTGGTTCGTTAGGCCTGCTCTTTCTCGCCGCGGCACTCATCCCCGGATTGACTGTGCTCGCCGCCTACTTCGAAAACGGGTTCGTAAAGCTACCCGCGGCCGTGCTGGCCAGCGCCCTCGTCCTCTGCGGGCTCATTCTCGGCGCGATCGGGCTCCTTCTTCATTCGATCGCCCGGCGCGCGCAGGAATTTGATTATCAGCTCCAAATGCTCGGCGACCAAATACGACGCGAACGTGATTCGTCGGACGAGACCGGCCGATAATCGGCTCGGCACGCTAATTAATTTGTTTAGCCTTCTCGGGGCCCGCGCGCATCGTAGATCGATTATTGCGCGCTTATCTGCCTAACGAGTGGATGAGGTCCGCGGCCGTCCTCCTGATCTTTACCGCCGAACATCTCTTCTTCGAGATCAACACCTACATGATCGATCTCCTGGCGGTCCCGCTCCTCTTGGAAGCAACTCGGCTCAGTCTCGTTGACATCGCTCCCGAAAAGCGCACCGAGCAAATGACCCGCATCGCGTTTCTTCTCGGCCTGAGCGTTGCCTTCAAGCGCGATTCTACCTCGCGATCTCGCGCCCAGTGAAACGGCGGAAATCGAATTCGTTTTTCGCGCGCCGCAGCAACCCGGCGATTACATCATCGAGTTCGACATGGTCGCCGAACACGTTACCTGGTTCGAAGATTTCGGTGCCGGCGTTTTGCGGCACAGATTCTCTGTCGCCTGACTACTTCTTCGCCTTGAGCGACACAGAATACTGAGTGTTCTCCCAGGTGAGCTTCAAAGTTCCGCCGCCCGCCGGATTTTTTTCAAGCGCCATGGTGAATTGATCGACCGGCTTGTCCACGGCGTCCTTCTTCATGTCGATTCGAACGAGGTCCTGTTTCTCGTCGTACTTCGTTCCCCACTGGCCCGTCTGTTTATTGACGATCAATTTCGCGGGGCCGCTTTGTTCGGGTTGTGTGAAAATCGAATACGTTCCAGCCGGCACGCTTGTGCCCCCGATATCGAGCGGCTGGGTCGTCGTCAGCAGAGTGGCTTCATCCGCACCGGTCCGCCAAACTTTACCAAACGGAACCAGCTCGCCCCAGATTTTGCGCGGAGCGCCGCTCTTCGGATCCTTGGTGTAAGGCCGGCCGTAAACGATGGTCACGGTCGCGCCGTCTATGTCGGCCGTAATCGTTTCGTGCGGGCTGACGCGCGGTTTGTCTGCGGCGAGGGCGAGCGAGGCGGCCACGAATGACAGCGAAAACAGGATGTTGCGGCGAAAATGTTTCATGGCTGAAACGTGCGATGATGATGGGAACAGCGCCAGCCAAAAATGAAAACGATCCTGATTCTCTTTCTGTTCGGCGTCCAAACCTCTCCGCTCGCCGACGCGGCCTCCACCACTAACGACACTCGAACGTGGCGCCTCAATCACGAACGCGAAATCCTGGCAGAGTTCGCCGACCTCCTTTCAATTCCGAATCTCGCGAGCGATTCGGCCAACATTCAGCGCAACGCGGATGCAATCCGAGCGATGTGCGAAAAACGCAAACTCGCAACTCGGGTGCTGACGCTCGACGGCGCGCCCCCTGTGGTGGTCGCGGACCTTCTCGCACCGAATGCGAAACGAACCATTGCCTTTTATGCGCACTACGACGGACAACCGGTCGATCCAGCCCAATGGAAGAGCGATCCGTGGAAAGCGCTCATGCGCGATCGCGACGGCAGGGATGTCGATTGGCGCAATGCGAAACCCATCGATCCGGAATGGCGGCTCTTCGGCCGTTCGGCCGGCGATGATAAGGCCGCCATCATCGCGATGCTGGCAGCGCTTGATGCATTGCGCGATGAGCAGGTCAGCCCGGCGGTTAATCTGCGCTTCTTTTTCGAAGGCGAAGAAGAAGCCGGTTCACCGCACCTCGCCGAATATCTGAAAAAATATCCGGAGGTCGCGAAGCCTGACGCCTGGGTCTTCTGCGATGGCCCCGTCCATCAAAGCCGTCGAATGGAATTGGTTTTCGGCGCGCGCGGCAGCGTTGGGCTCGAGCTCACGGTTTACGGTCCCATCAAAGCGTTGCACGACGGCCATTATGGAAACTGGGTGCCAAACCCGATTGTGCGCCTCACTCATCTCATCGATTCGATGCGCGATGAAAACGGCCGCATTCTGATCAAAGGTTTCGACGACAATGTCCGTCCGATTTCCGCCGCTGAAAAAGAAGTTTTCTCGAAAATTCCGGATGTCGAAGCCGATCTCCGCCGCGAATTTCAGATCGCGAGCACCGAGAGAAATGGAACATCACTGAATGAATTGATCATGCTGCCCGCGCTGAATTTGCGGGGGATCGAAGCCGGGCACGTCGCCTCGCAGGCAGCGAACCAAATTCCCACCGAAGCACGCGCCTCGATTGACTTCCGCCTCGTGCCTGACGAAACGCCGGACTCAATCAAGCTTCTCGTCGAGCGATACATCGCAGAGCAGGGTTACACGATCGTCCACGACACGCCCGACGCCGCGATGCGGCAAGCGAAAGAAAAAATCATCAAAATGGATTGGGAAGCCGGTTATCCCGCCTCCCGCACGCCGCTGGATTTACCCCTGTCGCGCGAGCTGGCTAAGATCATGACAGCCGCCGGACATGAGCCCGTTTTGTTACCGACCTCTGGCGGCAGCCTGCCGATCCATCTTTTCCAGAGCGCGAGCAACGCGCCCGTCATCGCTTTCCCGATCGCGAACCACGACGACAATCAGCACGCTGCAAACGAAAATCTTCGTCTCCAGAATCTCTGGGACGGGATCGAAGTGTTCGCCGCGTTTTTCAGCGGGCTGGAGAACGGCAAGAATTAGCTGACCGCCCCTCTGATGCTCGGCGAGGGTAAACGATCGCGGCGAGAAGTGTGCGCACACGTCATATCTCCTACGTTTTTTTCTTTGACTTACTTTTTCTGCACTGGTAAGACTATTGACAATGAGTGCAACACAGAAAACCGATACCGTCTCCTTTACGGTCAAGGGGCAAATCGTCATCCCGCGCTGGCTGCGCAAAGACTTTGAAATCGACGAGGGAACGCGCGCGGTCGTTTACAAGCAGGATGATCATATCGTCCTGAAGCCGCTAACAGCTCAGCATTACCGGCGTCTACGCGGATCGCTCAAAGGGACGAAGGCGATGGAAGTCTTCATGTCCGAGCGGAAACGCGAGCGGGAGCTCTAATCATGGCGACGATGGTTTTGGACGCCCATGCGCTGATGGTTCTCTTCAACGATGAGCCCGGCGCAGATGAAGTTGAAAAGATTTTGCTTAAGGCAGAAAGCGGGACGCCCAAGCTCCTGATGAGTGTGGTGAATTGGGGAGAGATTTATTATTCGATCCTGCGTGGCGCCTCGCAAGAGATTGCGGACGCGAAAGCCCATGAGATCGCCGGAATGCGGATCGAGCTTGTCCCGGTGGATGCAGATGATCTTGAGCTTGTACGCCAGGCGGCTCGGTTCAAAGCCACCAAGAAAATGTCTTACGCCGACTGCTTCGCCGCAGCCTTGGCCAAAATCAAGAATGCCGAATTAGTCACCGGCGATCCCGAGTTCAGAGTCGTCGAGAGCGATCTGAAGAAAATCAGATGGCTCAAATAACTTCACCTAAGATCATGACATTATCCGAGACAACGCCGGTGCTGCGGCCCAAGATTGCCAACGACCCGGAGGAAATCAAACAACTCAAAAAACTTTCTACAGAAAAACTTATTATTTGGGTGGTTGGGCGCGCGCGTGAGCTCGGCATTAAGTTAAGCCTCGAAGAACTCGTTCTCGAGTGCTGGCTGATCAATCCCGACAAGCATTCGTTACGAGGCTATCCCCAATTTCCCGATTCCCGAACAGTCCTCAAGCGTGCCGGCGAAATGCGGGGCAAGAAAGGCCTCCTCACGGGATCGGAGGTCTCAGGCTATGTCTTAACAGAAATCTCGCGGCGTTTGTATGCGGACCTAGTGAGCCTTGTTAAAAACAAAAAAGTTCGCACGACCTTGGGATCAAACGCTGCTGATCGGAGCATTAGTGCGCTCGATGAAGCGCCCTATAAGCGGCTTAGAAAAACGCCGGCATACGAAAAGTTCGCGGCGAATCACAAAGAACAAATCGTCGAAACCGACTTCTTGTATTTTTATGGATTGACTTGGCACACGAAACGGAGCGTAGCCCACAATCGCATCAAGAATGTCGATGCAGTCGTCGAAACCTTTGCTGAGCGCGACCCTGTGCTACGCGCAGTTCACGCACTCTTAAACGAAAGATTTTCGCGCGTGCGCAACCAACTATTGGAGGACAACCGATGAACAAGAACACCGCCTCGGACGAGGTCTACATTAATGTAGGGAATATGCTGGAAGCGCAGCTCGAACGCTGGCGAGGCGGGAGGAGCCATGGCCGGGGCATCGCAGAATACATTACAAATTCGGACGATTCGTACCGAAGGCTGAAGAAATTCAGGGACCAAACGATCGAAGTCGAAATTCACTCTCGGCGCGGACGACACATCGACAAGCTCGTCATTCACGATTTTGCCGAAGGAATGTCCTTTGATGATTTCGAGAATAAATTCTTTCTTTATTTTGAGAGCGCCAGCGGCAGGCGCCAAGGCGAACTTGTAAGCGGCCAATTCGGTACCGGCGGCAAGGCGTACGCCATCATGAATTTTCAGCACTGCTGGATCACCTCAGTTAAGGACGGTCTCGAAAACAAGGCATGGTTTAAATGGGATCCAAAAAGGAAGAAGATTTTGCGAGATTACACTAAGGGAGGCTACAAGAACAAACGGGTAAAGAAACCTAACCAAACACTCGTTGAACTAGTAAACAGCATCAAATCGACGCAAGACCTAATGGAACTCGTGGCTGGGCTCGAAAGATTAGCGCGAATCAGACACGTGCTGAAAAATCAAAAGGTTACAGTTCGTCTGCACAAAAAGTCCGAAGATGAGAATTTAACTCTTCAATACACTGAGCCGAGAAATGCTCTGAAAACCTGGACTTTCCCAGTGCCTAAAGCGTTGCATGACGGAGAAGCCATTCCCCCATCATTGACGCTAAGATATTTCCAGAAGCCTCTCGACAAAGACAGTTTCATAGACGTGACCGACAGCATTTCGAGTGTTGCCGACTTGGACGTTTCGCGATATGACGGGAGACCGTTTTCAAAATACTTCAATGGGTCTTTGACGCTGAAGAAATTGTTAAATTCCTCTGCGGTTAAGGAAAATCGAAAAGGCTTAGAGGAGGGCGACGATTTGACCGAGACAATTGAATCCTTCCTCAGAGAATCTGTCTATGAAGCGGTATCCGAAGTAGAGGAGGAGCAACGCAAAAAAGAACGAGAAAGACGCCTCACTGCATCCAATGCGAAGATGAAGGAATTGAGCAAATTTCTGAAACGATGCGAGCTCAACTTCAAACGGGAGTTGAAAGAGCTGAAGAAACGGTGCTCAATCGCTGATCGGCCCGATATCGACGACGACAATGAGGAGACGAATGGTGAAACATATCGGCGACCCACACCTGACGATCCTCCCGAAGCTCTGATAAAAGGGCGATGGATTGAGAAAATCCACGAGGGCAACGGTCCTCGAAAACCGGGCAATCCTGTTTTTGTTCCCGACGAGAAGGGCGATCAGTTTGCCGTACGTGTAGGATCGAGAACGACGACAACAACGGAAACCCGTAAGACTCGGGAAGGTCTGCGCGTGTTGATGTCAGATGATCCGAATATTCCGGACGAGGATCGAAGAATATTTGGCGAATTTGACGATCCCGTGAGTGACCGGGATATGGTTACGAAGGGAATTATCTGGGTAAACGCCAACCACCCACGAATCGTCGAACGGCGAACAAAGAGCGAAAACGATCCGGTGTTTCTAGAGATGGTAGCGAATTACGTCCTCATCATAGTCGCGCAGCATCAGGTGCAGAAGCAGTACGATGCTGAACCTGACGAAGAAAAATCAGATCCCATGCTCTTATTTCGTGAGAAATTTTTCAGGCTCCAGCGCGACTTGAGTGAAGATGCTCAAGTTGCCTATTTTGAAACTGAGCCGCTTGTTTCGTCTGACGTCCCGGATGTTCGACCATAAGTAGCGATACAATCAGGCGCACGCGATGGCGTGGCGGCGGCAGACGCCGGAAAGCATTTCCCAAAGTGCATCCAGGATGCGATTGACCGCTGCGGAGACAGGCGCGGCGTTTTCGTCGGTGACGTATTCGGAAAGCATCTGGCGCTCGGCGGCGGAATGTTCGCGATCGGCTTCGACGTGAACGGAGAAATATTGGTAATCGCGCGGCGCGGTCACGTTGTAATTCTCGATCAGGCCTTTGATCTTCGATTCGGAGACCGCTGGGATTTGGCTTTCGTAAGCGTAGAGAGCAGCGAGGCCTTCAGCGGTTCGGCCGCTTGCACAGACCGAGCGGAATGTTTCGATCAGGTTTTGGGTCTCGTTCCACTTTTCGGTCGATTGCGCGTCGGCTTTCGAAACCCCCAGGCATTCGGCGAACTGAAGCCAAAGCTCCGGGTGATTGGGCGAGCCGGCTTCCTCATCCATCAGGTTATCGAGGAGCTGCCGGCGGGTCGGTTGATCGTCGCACTTCGCGTGAACGGCGGAAAGATAAGTCGGGAACGCCGCGACGTGGTGGTAATACTGCCGCGCGTAATCGGCGAGCGCGGCGCGGCTTAATTCACCGCGGGTCCAGGCGAGATAAAACGGATGGGTGAGCAAATGTTTGGCGGCGATTTGAGCGTCAAGGGCGTTGAGATGTTTGTTCATGATGGGTTCTCCGGATTGGGTTCGTTGTAATCGCGAGTTCGATGATGCGCGAATCTTTTTTCTTCTGTAGCCGCTTCGCTGTGCGAAGCGTGAGGGCAATCGTAGCCATCGACTCGGCGTCGCCCACAGGGCGACGGCTACAGAAATCAGCTTGTCCCGAGGATGTGTTTGATGCCGCGGATCGGGATGACGACCCAGCTCGGGCGATTGTTTAGTTCGTAGCCAATTTCATAGACCGCTTTGTCGAGCAGGTACGCTTCGAGCAGAATCTGGAAATCGCTTTCGTCCGGCGGAATGAAATCGGCGCCGTCGGTGGCGGCGAGATAGCTGTGAAGAAAAGTGCTGCTCATCTGGCGATACCAAAGATCGGCCCAGCGCTCGAGAAACGGGACGTCCTCGACGCGCATCGCGGGTTGCCAGAGCGCGCTGTAAGCCGCGTATTGGAACGAGCGCATCATGCCGGCGACGTCGCGCAACGCGGACCGTTTCAGTTTTCGTTCGCTCAATGCCCGCGCCGGCTCGCCTTCGAAATCCAGAATAACGAAATCCTTTCCGGTGTAGAGAACCTGACCGAGATGGTAATCGCCGTGAATCCGGATCTTGGTGGCGTTCGCCTTCCGATCGAGAATGCGCTTTTCCTGTTCGAGAATTCGGTCTTCGGCCGCGAGAACTTGCGCGGCTTCGTCGCGGAACGCGTCGGGCAACGCCGATAATTTCTTTTCGAGCAAATCGAAATTGCGGCGGAGTGAGGCGCGCATGTTTTGGTAAACGGAGCGCTGCGCCATCGCGTTGAATTTCTCCGGCGCGAAGGCACGCTCGTCATCGCTGCTGGCCAGGGCGCGATGCAATTCGCCGGTGCGTTGACCGATCAGCTTCGCCTTCTCCGGATAAATGCCGCCGATCAATTCCTCGAGAAGCGGCCCGGGTGGGGCAGTCTGGCTTTGCAAATCGGCTTTGCGGGTGAGGACACGCTCGTAATAGCGGCCGACAGCATCAAGCGTGAGGGTCCAGGCGTCGCCTTCATTCGCGATCGCGCTCTGGAGTAAACAGACGACCGCGGGCTCGCTCCTCGTTCGCCGATATTCAATCGCGCCGAGAAATGCCGGGACATTCGGGAACCTGGCGCGCTCGGTCAGGAAACGGGTCACTTCGACGTCGGGATTCACGCCGTCCTCGAGCTTCCGGTAAAGCTTCAGGAAGAACTTGTTCTTGAAGAGCATCGACGAATTGCTCTGCTCCGCGCTTAACACTTGCGACACCGGCGTCCGCGTTTTCGCGTCGGTCGGAAACGCACCGCTCGTTAGGCCAACGAGGTTTCCGCGCTCTCCCGGAGACGACTGGCCCGTTGTCATTAATTTGAAGAGCGCTTTCCGGAAGGCCTCGTCGTAAACGGCATCGTGGAGAACGGCGTCGCCGTCAGCGTGCAGTCGCGCGATGACAGCACTGGGGGTGGCGCGGTCCAGGGCGCGAGCCGCGTCGTCGCGCGCTATCTGAACGGGAAGCGCGTAGGTCTCGGTCGGGCCGTCGAGATAACTGACTTCGACGAACCAGATTTGGGCGGCATCGTCTCCGCTCGCGACCGGGATTTCTTCGGCAATGCGCATTTGCCGAACCGTCCGTGCCTTCGCGCCGAACCAGCGGCAGTTGCGGACGTAAGCTGGCAGAACTTCGCGCTCGATTCGCGCCCGCTGACCGTTTTCGAGCAAAGCCGCCACGCTCGGCGCGGAATCGAGTGTCGGGATCTTGCGTTCCTTCGACGCGATGGAGGCCGCGGTCTCCGATCGAAGCACAAACCAGTAATGCGAGTGTGGGCCGAGGGTGATGACGTAAGGTGATTTGCCGATCGCCGGGAAAAAATTCTGGCTAAATACTTCCATCAACGCGCAGCCGGCGAAGCGGGAAAGGTCGATCTCCGCGGCCTGCGCGAAGCGCGACAAATTCACCACGACGAGGATCGTTTCCTCTTCGTGCCGGCGAAGAAACGCGAGCACCTTGTTATTTTCGGGAAAGAGAAACTCAAGCGAGCCGCGGGAGAAGGCGCGGAAGTTTTTTCGCATCGCGATGACGCGACGCGTCCACCAGAGAAGGGAGGACAAATTCTTCTGCTGGTTCTCGACGTTGATGGCTTCGTAGTGGTACTCGGGATCGATCGTGATCGGCAGATAAAGTTGCTGCGGATTCGCCGTGGAAAAACCGGCGTTGCGGTCGGGGCTCCATTGCATTGGGGTGCGGCAACCGTTGCGATCGCCGAGATAGAAATTATCCCCCATCCCGATCTCGTCGCCGTAATAGAGGACAGGCGTGCCCGGCATGGCGAAGAGGAGAATATTGAGCAGCTCGATTTTCCGGCGGCTGTTGGCGAGAAGCGGCGCCAGCCGGCGGCGGATGCCGAGGTTGATTCGCGCCGTCGGATCGTTCGCGTAAACGCGCCACATGTAATCGCGTTCCTCGTCGGTCACCATCTCGAGGGTCAGCTCGTCGTGATTGCGCAGGAACATCGCCCATTGGCAGGTATCGGGAATTGGCGGCGTTTGTTCGAGGATGTCGATGATCGGGAACCGGTCCTCCATCTGGAGCGCCATAAACATCCGCGGCATGAGCGGGAAATGGAAATTCATGTGCGACTCATCGCCTTTCCCGAAATACGCGACCGCGTCTTCCGGCCATTGGTTGGCTTCGGCAAGCAACATCCGGCCATGGAACTTTCGGTCGACGTGCGCGCGAAGTTTCACGAGATACTCGTGGGTCTCGCGCAAGTTTTCGCAGATCGTTCCCTCGCGTTCGTAGAGGTACGGAACCGCATCGAGCCGCAGGCCATCGACGCCCATGCCGAGCCAGAAATCGAGCATCTTCTCGACGGCTTCATGTACGGCCGGGTTATCGAAATTTAAATCGGGCTGGTGCGAATAGAAGCGGTGCCAGTAATACGCTTTCGCCACCGGGTCCCAAGCCCAGTTCGATGTCTCGAAGTCTTTAAAGATGATGCGCGTTTCCTTGTATTTCTCCGGCGTATCGCTCCAGACGTACATCTCCCGTTCCGGCGAACCGGGCGCGGCCCGGCGCGATTTCTGGAACCAGGGGTTTTGATCGGAGGTGTGATTGATGACCAACTCGGTAATCACACGCAACCCGCGCTGGTGCGCCGCGTCGAGGAACGCCCGGAAATCATCGAGCGTGCCGAAGTTCGGATTCACATCGTAGTAGTCGGCAATGTCGTAACCGTCGTCGCGCATTGGCGACGGATAGAACGGCAACAGCCAGAGCGCGGTGACGCCGAGTTCCTGGAGATAATCCAGTTTTTCGATCAGCCCGCGGAAATCGCCGATGCCGTCGCCGTCGCTGTCGTGAAATGTCTTCACGTGCAGCTCATAGATGATGGCGTCTTTGTACCAGAGCGCGTCTACGGCCGGATCGTGCGTCGCGTTCGCCATGAGACTAGACAGTTGGCGCAAGAAACAAGGCGGCGCAATCGCGTTGATCGCTTCTGTAGCCGTCGCCCTGTGGGCGACGTTTTTGTGCGCGACGATTCCTCTCACGCTTCGCACAGCGAAGCGGCTACAGAAGGCGGCGTTATTTCTTTGGCAACGCCATGGCGTGCGCGGCGACGCACTGCCATTCGCCGTTCCGCTCCACCCACGTATCGGTGAACCGGTAGGTGTGCGTGAAAGTTTTGCCGGCCTTCGTCTTGCCGGTCTCTTTCGCGACGCCGGTAACGACCGCGACGTTCGGGCCGAACATGCGCACGCTCATGTCGCTTGAAACGGCGGATGTATAGGTGCTCGTGTCGCGTTTTGCTTCAGCTAGCAACGTCGCTTTGTCGCCGGTCTTGCCGCTCGACGAAGTCCCGATGAAATCATCGGCCACGATTTTCTCGATCGTCGCTGCGTCGTGTGTCGTCAGCGAAGCTTCCCAGCGCGACTCGAGCTCTTTGATTCTCGAGGTGGCATCGTCGGATGCCGGTGAAGTTTCAACGGACGGCGATTGCTCCGGCGTCGGAGATGGAGTGGGTTTCGGCGTCGGACTCGGAGTTGGCTTTGGTGTTGGGCTTGGCCTTGGCGTCGGACTCGGTTTTGGCGATGGCGTTGGCTTGACCGTTGGCGTTGGGGTCGGCGAAGGAGACGGCATCGGTGTCGGTGTCGGCTTGGGAGTCGGAGTTGGCGACGGCGATGGAGTCGGTTTTGGTGACGGCGTCGGTGAAGGTTTCGGGCTGGCTGCTGGTCGCGGTGTTGTCGGATGCGGCGTCGAGGAAGTGGTCGGATGGGATCCGCTCGCAGTCGAAAACGGACGCACAGTCGGGAATGTCATCGGCGGTTTGCCGGAACTAGTCGGCGCGACGGAAGGGATAGGTCGCGGCTCCGGAGTTGGAGATGAGAGCGTCAACGGCGGGGCGGTCGTCAGGGGCAGAGTCGGCGGCGTAGTCGCCGGCACTAACGACAATGTCTCGCTTTCGGTCGGAAGAGGTGACGGCGTTTCGAACGTTTCCGGCGCGGCGGTTTGGAGCGGCTTGACCGTTGCCTTTGGAGACGGTTTCGCGGTAGCGATCGGCGTAGGTTTTGGCTTGGGACTCGGCGACGGGCTGGGGCTCGGAGTTTCTTCGGAAGCTGCCGGCGTTTTCGCCAGAAACGGAGTCGAAGCGGCGTCCTGCGCTCGAACAAAGGCCGCCGTGGCGAGCAACGCGATGGCAAAAACAAATGAGCGCATGTGGTTGTTTCTCCGAAAAATCGTTGGGCGACGCTAGCCCGCGTGCGTCCGCCGGGTCAAGAGGATACCTTTACGATCGGCTGCCGCCGGTTTCCTCTCAACCGCCCGGCACGGTCGGATCGTTCTTCGCCGACGCGCTCTTCCAAAGATGAAACGTGTAGGTAAACACGACGTAGCCCAGGACCTTGTGCGGCGAATCGTTCGTGACATAGAGCGCCGGGTTCATCTGAAAGTTCGGCGTCATGTTCCAGGTAAAACCGAACGCCGTAGAGTTTCCGCTCCCGCTTTGGAAATCGACCTGGGCGCGCCATTGCTTGTTGAAATCGTAGGCGTAACCAAGGATGACTTCGTTCCGATATCCGGCGTGAATGGCGCCGGCGATGAACTTCTGGTGCTCGGTGTAGTAACCTCCTTCGAGATACGGTTGCGGATCGACGTGGGTATGCGGCGACCAATTCGCGAAGCCGGTTGCGAGCAGCCACGGCTCCGTGGTCAGAATGCCGAGCTCAGTTCCGAAGATCAATTCGTTAGGCCGGAAGCCCTTGAAGACTGCGACCTCGGCCCATCTGGTCAATCCCAGCTCGGTCTGAAACTGGTACGGATTTCCAATCAGTTTGTCCTGGGCTTGAAAGCTCAACGAAAGATCGCCTTCCGGCTGAAGGTCGGGCGTGATGATTTCGCTCAGCCCTTTTGTGGTCGCGAAGAGCGGGCCGGTGACGGAGAGGAAGAAGACAAGAAAAACAAACAGTCGGAATCCGAGACCGCGCATCGCGGTATTGTTCTCGCGCCGCTCGGGACTGACAAGGCGCAATCTTTTCCCGTGGCAAATTCAAATCGTTGGACGCCGCGCAGACTTGCCACTAAATCTTGCCGAAGATGGCGCTGGATTTTTCGTCGACTGGTTTGCCCGAGGAGACGGCCGAGACGCGCAACGCCCGATTGCCGGCGGCCGCACCGATCCTTGAGCCCGGTGCGCCAACCGATTTGGAATTGATGAATGGGATCCAGGCGGAAGATCCCGATGCACTCTCGCAATTGTACGACCGCTACAACGGCATCATCAAAGCGCTGATCCTGCGCGTGATCCACAACGAGGCCGAGGCCGACGACCTTCTCCAGGAAATTTTCATGGAGATTTGGAACCAGGCTAAAAATTTCTCGGCGCAAAAAGGCAAACCGCTCGGCTGGATGGTCACGCTCGCGCGCCGGCGGGCGATCGATGGGTTGCGTAAAAAGCAGGCTTACGCACGCGCTGGCGAGCGTTTGCAAACCGAGACCGAACAACAGCCGGAAGCCTGGGTCCATAACGCGACCGAGGAAGAAATCACGTTCGGCGATACGCGGCACCTTGTCCGGCAGGTCATCGACACCCTGCCGGTCGCTCAGCAGGAGGCGATAAATCTCGCATTTTTTCGCGGGATGAGTCAGCGCGAAATCGCCGCAAAAACGAATACACCCTTAGGGACGGTCAAAACCAGGCTCGAACTGGGTCTGAAAAAGATTTATGACGGGCTTAAAGAACTACGCGATGAGCTTTGACGAATTCCAGAACCAGGCACGCCTCTACGTGATTGGGGCGTTGGAGCCCGAAGAGCTGGAAGAATTTGAGCTCGCTCGGAAAGACCTTGGCCAGCAGGCCGAGGATTTCATCGCCAAGTGTTACTCGATGCACGAAGCGTTCGCGCTCAGCCTGCGCCCGGCAAAATCATCCGACGCGCTCAAGGAGCGTCTGATGTCGATGGTGCGGAACCGGCAGAAGAGCTGAGCTGGAGCGTTAAAGCGTTGAAGGGTTAAAGCGTTGAAATTAGCGCCGCTTCAACGCTTCAACGCTTTCAACTCCCGCCCGGCATCTCCTGCAAGATAAACTCCTGCAGGAACCCGTAGAAGTTCACCTGGAACAAACCGAGATCGCGGCGCGATCCGATCGGCGAACGATAATGATCGCAGAGCTCGCCGTCGGTGAAGTTGTATTTCGCGGCGATGGCGAGCCGCGCCTGGTTCAATGCATTCAGCCAGGCTTCCGCATTCGCCGTTGGGATGCGCAGGGTGCAGTTGGCGAAGGGCTTCGTGCAGCCGTTTAGCTGTTGCAGGTCGGCCTCGACGGTTTCGGTAGCGGATCGAAACAGCCGGCGGAGCTCCGGTTCCACGTAAACTTTCCATTCCGCGCAGACCTCCTTTTCGCTCGCAGGCGCCGGCGCGCTGAAGATGCGTTGCTGCGCGGTCTCGACTCCTTCGACGTTGCAGCTCTCGGGGATTTGCCGCAATAACTCCGCGAGGAAAGGATCGAGCTCGGTAATTTCGAGGCAATCCTGCTGGCGACGAAATTCCATTGCGTTAATTGGTCCGCTCCAGCGTGGCCAGCAACAGATAACCGTGGAGCTGCTGGACGTAGAGCTCGGCGCGCTCGCGCATCCCGCTCCACAAAATCGACCGGCCGAGCTGGTGGACCTCGAGCATGTGCTTCTCGGCTTTTTCTTTCGTTAGGCCAAAAACCTTTTGGAAAACCATCGTCACATAACTCATCAGGTTGACGGGATCGTTGTGCACGATGACCTGCCAGGGGAGATCGCGCTCTTCGACAGTGCTCGTTTCCTGCTCGATGACCGGATTTTCGACTGACGATCCGAATGAACTGAACATCGGGGCGATTCGGTTAACGTTCAGTCCATGCCCTCGCCAACTCGCGTGGCGCCATTCATGAAATTAATCGTATCACAGAGTAAGTCGCGTTCAAGACAGCGACCGGACGATCCGTTCCTGGACGCGTTTCATCTCAGCGGCGCCCGCTGCAGTCTTGTCATCGAAACCGCAAAGATGAAGGAGGCCGTGGACAACGTAGAGCCGGAGCTCGTGGGCAACGGTTGTGCCGAACTGACGAGCCTGCCGCTTCGCGGTCTCGGCGCTGATGACGATGTCGCCGTGCTGAAACGTAATCACGTCCGTAGACCCGGGTTCGTTCATAAACTGCTTGTGGATTTCGGCAATGCGCGCGTCGGACACCAAAATGATGCTGATTTCCGTGAGCTCCTTCAGCACACTCAATTTCCGCTGGCGTAACTTCAGGCACTGAGAAAGCGCAGACACCGCGAACGTTGCCAGCGCATTCGAGTCCACCGCGAGCCGACGCTGGCGATTTAGAACGCGGATCACGTCAACGGCCGCGTTTCGGCCTGGAAATTCCGCGTAATTAGCCGCGCGCCTTTGTTGAATGTGACGTAGGCCCATGCCCATTGAATCAGGACCGCGAGGCGATTTCGAAAGCCGACCAGAAAAATAATATGGACAAAGAGCCAGGCGAGCCACGCCGGCAAACCGCTGAGGTGAAACCAATGCAAATCGGCCACGGCGCGGTTCCGGCCGATCGTGGCCATGCTTCCTTTGTTCCAGTAGCGAAAGCGTTGCGGCTTTTCGTCGTTCATCATCGTCAAAATGTTGCGGGCGGCGTGCCGGCCCTGTTGCATCGCCACTGGCGACACGCCGGGCAGTGGTTTGCCGCCATCATGACTAAAGTTCGCCAGATCGCCGATGACCTGGACTTCAGGATGGCCGGGGATCGTCAGGTCGTCGTTCACGATGACGCGGCCCGCGCGATCGACCGGTGCGCCGGTTGTCTTACCGACAAACGACGCGGTGTTCCCCGCCGCCCAAATTTTCACCCGGCACGGAATGAATTCGTCGCCCACCTGGAGTCCGGCATCGGTAAGATTTGTCGCGTGAACGCCGGTGTGAACTTCGACGCCGAGCTCTTTTAGTTGTTCAAGCGCCTTGGCCGAGAGGTCTTCCGGAAACGCCGAGATCACGCGCTTGTCGCCTTCCACCAAAACCACTCGCGCGCTCGAGGGATCGATGTGCTTGAAATCTTTCGCCAGCGTATAACGTGCGATCTCGGCGATTGCGCCCGCCATTTCCACGCCGGTCGGCCCGCCACCGATGATCACAAAAGTCATCGCCGCTTTCTTCTCCGCTTCGTCCGTCATTTTCTCCGCGTACTCGAACGCGAGGAGCAAGCGGCGCCGAATCTCGATCGCGTCCTCGAGGCTCTTCAATCCAGGTGCGAGTTTTTCCCATTCGTCATGCCCAAAATAGGAATGGCGCGCGCCGGTCGCGAGAATCAGATAATCGTACGTGATCTCGCGGTCGCCAGTGTTCACGGTCCGCGCTTCGACGTTGACCGATTTCACTTCGCCCAGAATTATCTCTGTGTTCTTGCACCGGCCGAGGATGCCGCGGATCGGCGCGGCGATATCGGCCGGGGACAGGGCCGCCGTTGCGATCTGATACAGGAGCGGCTGGAAAAGATGATGGTTCGTCCGATCGATCACCGTCACCCGAACTGGTTCCTTGATCAGCAATTTTGCCGCTTCGAGTCCGCCAAAGCCGGCGCCGACGATGTCGACGTTCGGCTTGCGAGGAGGTGCATTTTCCATCGGCGCACTGTCCGCGACTCAGAATCGGACGCGAGCGTTTTCTGTCTTCTGTAGCCGTCGCCCTATGGGCGACCCGAGAGCGGCAGACTGCAGGTTCAACCCGCCTGCGCTTCGCATAGCGAAGCGGCTACAGAAGATAAAGCGGTTGTCACGCGCCGGGAGTGCGCTATCTTCCGCGCCTTATGCCAAAGCCGATTGCGCGCAGCAAGACCCGGAAATCCGTCGCGAAGCGGTTCAAGATCACCGCCACGGGCAAGGTGCTCCGCCAGCACGCGTCGCGCCGTCATTTACTTTCCGCGAAGAGCGCGAAACGCAAACGCCTGATGGCGAAATCCGCTCGGGTTCACAAGACCGACGAAGCGCGGATCAAGGCGAACATGCCGTTCGCTTAGCAAAGAACGGCGGTTTACAAACCGCCGAAGTATCTAAAGAGGGCGATTTGGAAAGCGCCCATCCTTGAAAAGCAGATTGCGCGGGCGCCTTCTTGCGCGCAGAGTTTCGTTCCGTCAGGGGCTATGGACTGAGGACTTACGAACCCCGCCAGAGCAGGAATGCAGCAACGGTAGTCTGATCCTCTTTGCCGTAGTTCTCTGGCGGACTTTTTTTCTCGTGAAGCTCCTCAAGGTCAAAACTGCGCGCTTTGCCGTGATCGTTGAGAAATGCGGGAAACCGGAGGTTTACACTTTGTGGGTAAAGCCGAAAGCGGACCGGCATTTTCAATCGCTTCTAAAAAACAATCGCGTGATGACCGTGCGTCCGACGGAGAGCGGGACGGATTTTGGCGAGGTCGGCTTCCATCAGAAAACGGGCGCGCGTTTTCTGGCGTTTCCGAAATCGTTGAAGAAGTTCGAAGGCCAACGAATCGTGGGAATCGATTGGTCGCTCGTGCAATCTTAGTACTGTGAGCATCATCGACCCGTCGCGGCTGACTGAGATCGCGCTGAGCGCCGGCGATCTTTCGCGTTACTCGCGCCAGCTCTTGTTGCCGGAAGTGAACGCGGAGGGCCAGCGTCGGATCAAAGCGGCGCGCGTTTTGTGCATCGGCGCGGGCGGGCTCGGTTCGCCGGCCGCCCTTTACTTGGTCGCCGCCGGGATCGGCACGCTTGGATTGGTTGACGCCGATCGCGTCGACGCATCGAATCTGCAACGCCAGATCCTTTACGGGACTGACGACGTGGGCGAATCGAAACTGAAGAAAGCGCGGGCGCGTTTGCAGCAGCTGAACCCGGACGTCGAGATTGTTTTACACGAAGCCCGCCTGACCAGCGCGAACGCGACGGAAATCATCGCGAACTACGACCTCGTGATCGACGGCTCTGATAATTTTCCGACGCGTTATCTCTCGAACGACGTTTGCGTTTTCGCGCGGAAGCCAAACATCTACGGCTCCGTCTTTCGGTTCGAAGGCCAGGCGAGCGTTTTTGCGCCGCATCTCGGCGGGCCATGTTATCGCTGTCTCTTCCCGGAACCGCCGCCGCCCGGAGCGGCGCCGAGCTGCGCGGAAGCGGGTGTGCTCGGAATTCTGCCGGGGATCATCGGTCTGATCCAGGCAACCGAAGCGCTCAAGCTGATCATCGGCGCGGGCGAAACGCTCGCCGGCCGGCTCCTCCATTTCGACGCATTGAAGATGAAGTTCCGCGAATTCAATCTGCGGCGCGATCCGCAATGCCCGGTCTGCGGCGATGCGCCGACAATTTTCGAGCCGATCGATTACGAACAGTTCTGCGCAGGACCGGCGGAACCAGATTGGTTCGCGGCACCGGAAGGTGTGCCGACGATTTCCGTGAAGGAACTCAAAGCGAAAATGGACCGCGGCGAAGCATTCACGTTGATCGATGTGCGCGAACCGTTCGAGTACGACATCGCGCATATCGCCGCTTCGCGCTTGATTCCACTCGGTGAGCTCGAGACGCGGATCGATGAATTGCCGCGGACCGGCCCGCTCGTCCTGCAATGCCATAGCGGCGGTCGCAGCGAACATGCCGCACGGCTCTTGCGAGACGCCGGATTCGCCAACGCGGTGAATCTCGAAGGCGGAATCGATGCCTGGTCGGTCGAAATCGATCCCGGCGTCCCACGTTATTGAACTTCAAGGAGCGGCGGTTTACAAACCGCCGACAAAACGACGGCGGTTTGTAAACCGCCGCTCCTTGGTATTTAATTAACGCGCTTCCTTGATCGCCTGGGTCAGCATCTCGACGGTCGGCACGTCGTTCCAATGCCGGACCAGGCGTCCGTGTCCGTCGAAAATAAAAACACCGAACTCGGTCGAGACCGGCGAGATGCCGAGCTGCGTGACCGCTTTGCCGTCGAAATCCGCGATGACGTAAATATCGTCGCGCGCGTTTCGGTTAATGTGGCGCTGCGCATATGTCTTCTGGATGTCTTTCGCTTCCGTGTCGAGGCGATGCCGAATAACGGCGGAAACCATTCCGCGCAACGGCGGCAGGATGTTCTGCTGAAAATTCACGAGTGTAACCAGACGGACTTTTGGATCGCCCAAAGTTATTTGGGTAACGCGATCGCCGACGGTCTGTGCTTTCGCTTCATCGCGGCGGTTGACGACAGAAATGATCGTGACGTGGCCGTCGGCAGTGGAAAGCTGGTGCCGATCGACGTCGGTGAAGACGAGCGGATAAGTATTCCCCGGATGCAACTGGATTGCTTGCGCGCTGGCGACGACGAAGAGCAGCGCGAGGAAAAAACATTGCGGCCTCCGCAAGATCGCGCGTAAGGAGAATCGCCGGGAATCCATCTGAAGGTTCATGCTGTAGTTAGACGCCGATGACATTTTATTTCCTGAAGAAATTCGCGACTGCGGCCACGCTCGGCCTTGCCCTGGCCGGTGCAAGTTGCGACCGGATGATTACGCCGCGCAGCGCCCAGATCATCAAGGACGCCGAAAACAAGGTGGCCGACGGCAATTACCTGCGTGCGATCGCGCTTTACGAAAGCGCGCTGGACGATTCGCCGCGCGCCGCGGAAGTGCATTATCGGCTGGCGTTGCTTTACGACGACAAGATGCACGATCCGTTGCATGCGCTCCATCATTTCAAGCGCTATCTCACGCTGGCGCCCGCTGGTCCGCACGCGAACGAGGTCAAGAATTTCATGAAGAAATCCGAGCTCGAACTGGGTACGTCGCTTTCCGGCGACGCGGTGGTAAGCCGGGCGGAAGCGGCGCGTTTGAAAAATGAAAACCTCGCTTTGCACAAGGAAGTCGAGGACCTGCGTGCGCATCGCACCCCCGAGAAACCGGTGGCTGATCAGAGAATGGCCGACAAAAAAACGGGGGCAGGACCACGAACCTATGTGGTGCGCGAAGGCGACACCCTGGCCTCGATCTCGCGCAAGTTTTACAAGTCGACCGGCCGTTGGAAAAAGATTCGGGATGCGAACAGAAACGTCCTCGATGATCCGGCGAAGTTAAAACCGGGCATGACGCTGACGATTCCGTGATGAGGTTGAAGAGTTAAAACGTTGAAGGGTTTAAGCGTGAAAATAAGACCTCGATGGAACGATCTTACGATTCAACGATGTAACGCTTCAACGCTTCCACCCTTCAACCTCGCTCCGTGACCACCATCACTCGCATCGCGCCCGACGTCGGCTGGCTGCCAGTCAGTTTCGTGAACGTCTATTTTGTCGGACGCCCGGGCGGCTCGTGGCTGCTCGTAGATGCCGGACTTCCCCGCCGGGCGAACCAAATCATTGAAGCAGCCGAAGCACGATTCGGGGCCGGCGTTGCGCCGGAAGCGATCGTGCTTACGCACGGGCATTTCGATCACGCGGGATCGGTGCTCCCGCTGGCTGAATATTGGAACGTCCCGATCTATGCACATCGGCTCGAGATGCCGTACCTGATTGGAGAATGCGATTATCCCCCACCCGATCCAACGATCGGCGGCGCATTCGCGTTCCTTTCGCGGTTCATGCCGCACGGCACGCGCAATCTTACCGGACGCATTCGCGAGTTGCAGACGAACGAAGTTCCCGGCGCACCCGGCTGGGAATGGCTGGCCACGCCGGGGCATTCGCCCGGCCACATCTCGCTCTTTCGTCCGTCGGACCGAGTGCTTCTCGCCGGCGATGGGTTCGCGACGATGAACATGGATTCGTGGAGCGGGCTCGTGACCGGGCGAAGAACGCTCGCGCGCGCTGGAGCACCGTTTAACACGGATTGGGGCGCGACTCGTCTTTCCGTCAGGGAACTTGCGAAGCTGCGACCGAACGTCGTCGGTTGCGGGCACGGAATTCCGCGGAGCGATTCCGAGTTGAGCTCGCGCCTGGAAGGTTTCGCCGAAAACTTTCGTGCGCCCCGCCACGGACGCTACGTGCGTCGGCCCGCGCGGACCGACGAACACGGAATCATTTCGTTGCCGCCCGCGCCATTCGATCCGGTTCCGTTCGCGACCGCGGGAGCGTTGATCCTCGCCGGGATTGCGCTCGGCGCTGGATATCTGGACGACCAGCGCCGGAAATAATGTCTAGTGTCCGGGGCTGAACGGCGGCGGTGGCGGCGGGCCGAAGTGAGTGGATGCGCCGGGCGCCGATGGGTTGGTGTCAAGGCGGAAACTGCCGTTAGTGGAATTGTTCCCGCCGTTGAAATTCGAGTAGTTCGCGTGATTGAGGTCGGCGACGTAAATGTCGGCGATCGGAGCCGAGACGCTGACCACGACTCCGTTGTTCACGGTGACCGTATTCCCCGCGATGAGCTTCATGCTGCTGCCGCTCAAGAGCACGTTGCTGACGAAAACTACCGTGCCGTTCGATCCCGTCGCGTAGAGTTGCAGGAGCGTATTCGCATTGATGCGACCACCGCCGATGGAAAGGGTCCCATTGCTGCCGAGCGCGCCGATCTTCACGGTGTCCGCCGAGATTTGAGCAGTGGTCAGGTTAATTACGCCGTTTGCGCCGGTATTGCGAATATCCACCGTGCCCTTATCGGCGCGAATGGTGTCTACCGGTGGCGAACCGGCCGAGCCGGGATCGCCGGTCACGTTGATACGACTGCCAGTCGCGGTCGCCAGGATCGTAATCTTGCCGCCGGGTCCGGCCGCGGCCGGTTCCAGTAACGAAAGAAGTTGTCCCGTGTTGCTGATGTTGATGGCGACACCTGTAGCGTTGCTGGTCAAATTGATGTTGCCGCCGGATCGACTGTGCCGACGAGGTACTCCGGCCGCGGGCTCAGCCGAAGAAACTGTGATGGGCGCGGCCACAGAGATCGTTCCACCCGTTGAATTCAGGTTCACCGTCCCGCCCGCGCCAGCCGGTTCAGAACCCGAAGGCTGCAGCCCCGTTGTCGCCTGGATCGGGGAATTGACGGTGATATTGCCCGTGGCGTTGACGGTAAACACGCCACCATTGCCCGGCGCCTGAGTGTTATCCGGAGTGGCGCCGCCATTGAAAGTGACGGCCCCTTGGATATTATCCGCGGCGGATGACCCGAAAGTGAGCGACGGCACGTTAATGGTGAGCAAGCCGCCGTCGATCGGGCCGCCGGCCGTGGTGCCGAAATCCGGCCCGTTGAAATTAATGCCGCCAGTGGAGATCAACGCATTGGTCGTGATGGTGTGGAGCGGATTAATGGTCAGCTCGTTCAGAATCGTCGGAAACGTGAACCGCGTGATGCCGAGGCCGCCGATAGTGATGCTCGGCGCGTTAACATTCGTCACCGACAATTGATTGGCGCTGAGAGGACCTGTGCTTGTCAAACTTCCCAGGACATCGATTCGATTCGTGACCGCCAGGGTTCCATTGATCTGAAGGGTGACGGTGCCAGTGCCGCCGATCTTGCCGCCGACGCTGTCGATGAACGCGATCAAGTTGCCGACGTTCGCGTTGGCCAAGGTAACGTTGATAAACGCATTCGACCCAAACGTGCCGCCGGCCGAATCCAGGATTTCGAAACTCAGGCCGGCGTTCACATTCGTTGTGCCGACGACGCTGAAGTTGATCCCGGCGTTGCTTGCGATAAAGCCGCCATTATTATCGATCTGAATGGTTGCCAGGTCGGCTGAGAAAGTTCCGCCAATCGTCGAGTTAATGTTGCCCCCGTTTTGGATTGTTCCGCCGGTATTGTTGACTTCCAGGTTCATCGATGCCCCTGGACCGGTGGTGAAGCTGCCGTCAATCTTCAGCGTGACATTTCCGCCGTTGCCGATGACGCCCGGCGAAGAATTGACGACTCGCAAATCCAGCTCAAGGTCCGGTCCGGTGCCGGTGAACGAGGCACCCGTAAAACTAACATTGCCGCCGGTGCTCAACGTTCGACCAGCCCCAATCGTAACGACTCCGGACATGTTACTGACGGTAACCGGCCCGCCCGCCGTGAGCGTGATATTGCTTCCGCTGTTCTGATCGGCGGTGTTGGGGCCCGTCTGAAGATTTGTCAGGCGCGTCAGCGTAATCGTTCCGCCAGTAATCGAGATATTCCCACCGCTCGTTAGGCCGCTGCCGTCGGTCACGAGGCGCAGAGTTCCGTTCGCCTGAAAAGTCGTCCCGGCATTGATGAGAATATTTAGGCCGCTCGTGATCCCTCCGTTGAAGCGCTCGATGTCGGCGGCGCCGGCAATCGTGAGGGTGCCGCCGGACTGCAGAACAACGTTGCCGGTCGATGCGCTCGCCGTTGCCACAAGAGTGCCGCCGCTCCAGGACAGATTTCGCGACGCGAGGAGCCCAATCGACACCGCCGTCAGATTCACCGGCGTGGTGTTGCCGATCGTAAGATCGCCGCGCGAAGAGGCGAGCAGCGTTTCGCTCGTGATCGCTCCGCCGTTGAGCGTAATTTGCGCGGTCCCTGCTGCCGGCGCAGCGCCCTGTTGAATCGTGATCAATCCACGATCAGCCTCGATCGTAGCGCCATTCGTGACGATGTCGCTGCCGGGCGTCGACAACGTGATGGTGCCGCCCGGCCCCGGCGCGGCGGCAGCCAGGAGCGAAAGGAGGTTGGCATTTGCGGTCAATGAGATGCCAGTTCCAGTCGTTAGGCCGCTACTCAAATCGATCGTCCCGCCACTCGCACTGCGAGATAACAACCCGGCTCCCCCACTGGCGTAGGAAACCCGGATCACAGAATCGACGGTGAGCGTGCCGTTCAACGCGGAGAGAGAAACGTTCCCGCCGACTCCCGTGAATGTCCCCGCAGGCACGAGAGCAGTCGGCGTATCAACCGACGCGTTCACAGAGAGATTGCCACCGGCTATGCCCGTCAATGTGCCGCCATTAACCCCGTTCTGCAGACTCTCGGATGCGTTGATCTGGATGGCGTTCTCAGAAATGAGCCGCAACGATAGCGAGTTCGCAATCGGGGCGCCCAACGCAAGGGTCGAGGCTGCGCCGCGCGCATAAAAGAAGAGCAACGGAATGTTCTGGAAACTGATTCCCGACAAAGTGATCGAGCCGTTTTGCGTGGCGATGAGCACGCTCTGCATGCCGGTAAACGTGAACGTCGTGTTGCCCGCCGGCGCCGACGTGATCGGGCCCACTGAGATCAAGGCCAGATTCGTCGCCCCGCCGTTCGCGGTCGAAATCGTCGGATTACCGACCAGCTGCAACGACGCGAATTTGAACGCCGCCACCGGAACGTTGGCGCCGTAAAGAAGATCGATGCCGGCGGTGTTATCGAACGGGGTGGTCGCGGTGAAGGCCCACGCCGAGAACGGACCATCCTGCCCGGCATCGCGATAGATTTTTCCGAAGTCGGTCACGCCGGCGCGGGTGATCGCCGGATCGGTCTGGAGCGCGGTGCCGTTGTCGATTGGATACGGAACGAACGTCACGATCGGCGGCGGCGTCCCGAATTTGCTCGGAGTCGGTGCCGGAGTCGGGCTCGTGCTTGGACTCGCCGTCGGCGTGGGCGACGGCGTGGCTCGTGGTGTTGAAGTGGCCGTCGCGGTTGGCGTCGGCAACGTGACCCCGGCAGTCTTGCGATCGATCACATCCGACGATTGCGGGTCGGTCAGGGTGACAAGTGTGCCTCGTCCAAAAATAACGAGGTTCGTATCGATCAGTTCCCCGGCGGCTTTCGATTCCAGCTGCTGCCGCTGCACATCGGCAAGGAGCGGCACACTTGGCAACGGACGAAATCCCTGGACAAACAGCGATGTTTTCAAGAGCCGCTCCAGATCGAAATCGACCGGCTCGGAAAGCCGGGTCGTGTTCGGATTGAGGATCATCATCTGGCCCGCGTGCATCAAGACCGACTCGCCGAGCACTCCCTTCAAATAAAGGCGCATCGTGCCTTCCAGAACGAGATACTTCGCGTAGGACTTGGGATGATATTCCGCGATCACCGTCGTGCCGGTTATTGCCGCGGTGACGGCGGCGGTCTGGATTTTGGTCCCGCCGGACCCTTTCGGCACGCGGAGCAGAATCGCGCCGTTGTTCAGCTCCACCGTGCGCGAGCCCTCGTTGAAACTGAAAATCGTGTTCGCGCCCAGGCGCGCGATGGTGAGATCGCCGAAGGTCAATTCCGCGCGCGATTCCACGCCGGTGCGCACCGCGGTATCGCCGCGGACGGTATCGCTCAGCGTGGCGGGCCGCGGCGCCGCCTGCGCCGGAAGAATCTTCACGTCCTTCACGACTTGGGTGACGCGCGCTTCCTTCATCACGCCCTGCCCATTCGACGACACGATGCTCGCGGCGAACCAACTCAAAGCCGCACCCGCAAATATTAATCGTCTTTTCATTGAGCTAGAATTTGAAGGTCAAAGAAAGCGCGCCGCCGATGTTCGCCACGTCGTAATCGAAAACGCTCTTGTTCGACTGGCTCCAGGCGAGCGTCGTGGCCGCGCCCGCCGAAATGTATTTGTTGAAGCGATAGTTCGCGGTCAGCGCAAACACCTCGCTCACATCGGTGCGATCGATCGCCCGATAATCGCGCACAAAAATCCGGCCGACCGCACTCACGGAAAGGGCGCGAGTGAGGCTCGCAGAATAGCCGACGTAGAAATCGAATTCATCGCGTTGCGGCGCGGATGGGCTCGCGCCGAGGCTTACATTGGTGTCCCCGCCTATCGAGAGCTGCTGCGCGCGCCCGATCCGGAACGGCAACTCCGCGCTGAGGAAGATCGAATGGTTATTAAAAAAATCGTTGAAGCTGTTGCTGAAAGTGAGCCGGTTGTAATCGTACTCGGCGCGCAGGATCAGGTTGTGCGCTTTCGGCAAAATCGTCGACAGTCCCGCGCGAACATCAAAGCTGCCGAAATCGAGCGCGCTGAATTTATCATAGTAAAACTCCTGGCGCTGGACGCTGAATGAGCCGTAAAGCGTTTGGGTGAACCGTGGCGCGTAAAAAATTCCAGCCGCGGGTGCAAAAATCGTGTCGCTTTGCTCGCCATTGCGGACCAGGGCCACGTTCGAAGTATAATAGATCGGCGTCGCGACGGATACCGTAAACGGTTCGTAGCGCTCGATTCGCTTCAGGATTTCCTGTTCGCCGATGTCCGCATCGTTCTCGCTTTCGACCGCGCGGCCGTTGTCCACCCCGTTTTCTTCCGAGTAAGGATCGGTAGGCGAACTCGGCGGGCGCAGCAGTTGAGCGCGATCCTGGACGGAGACTTGTTGGGCGCGGAGCGCACTCGCGGGCACGAGCAAGGCCATCGCCGCCAGCAAACCGGCGGCGAGACGCAGGCCAACACGATGGACAACACCGGGCATCACGAGCGCCTAGTTGTGACGCTCCAGATTCCACGCGTCAAGCAAGGAAACCTGCGGCCGCCCTTACAATTCCAACAAATCGCGCTGCCACGGTACGAGAAGCGACTCCGTCTGGCTCTCATCCGCCGCCAGCGCGTCGAGCGCCCCGCGCGGCGCGATCAACGACGGTTCGAGTCCATGGGCATCTGCCACCGCGTCGCGGCGGCGGCGCAATTCTTCCGCCGCGCGTTCCATCTCCCGGGTTGGCCGCGTTCCCCGGCGCTTCGGGCGCACCGGCCATTCGGATTCAGGCATCTGCAAAGCGCGTTCGGCCGCTTCTCGAAAACCCTGGCGGCGTCGCTCGGAAAAATGCCGGTAATCAGGCGTCTCACCGGCCGCGAATCGTTCGGCGGCCTGAATGAGCAGATGATTTTGCAGGATGTGGAACGACGGCTTGTCCGCCGCCTGAGCTTCCTGGTCGCGCCAGGTCCAAAGCTCGCGAAGAATCGCGCTCGCGCGGCCGGTGAGTTTGCCTGCGCCGGAAATTCGCCACGCTTCTTCGTCATCGCGCGAACGCTGCACCAGCGCCTGCTCGAGTGCTCGCGCGCACGATTGCCGGAACCAGTCCATTCGCTCGCGCTCGCGCAAACCGGCCTCGAGTTTTTCGGCGAGCGGCAAAAGGTAACGGGTGTCGTTCATGGCGTATTCGGCCATGTGCTTCGGCAACGGGCGCCGGGCCCAGTTCGCTTTTTGCGAGCCTTTCACCAGCGTGACGCCGAAAAATTTTTCGACCAGCGCGGCCAGACTGAACGATCGCATCCCCAGCAATCGCGCCGCGATCACCGTGTCGAAGACCCGGGTCGCCACGAACCCGAGGCTGCGCCGAAGCAGACGCAGATCGAAGTCCGCGCCCTGAAGCACGATCTCTTTCGGGGTGAGCGCATCCGCCAGGGGCGCGAGATCGAGATCCGTCAGCGGATCGACCAGATAATCGTGACCGGGAATGCTGATCTGGATCAGGCAAAGTTTTTCGAAATAGCAATGCAGGCTGTCCGCTTCAGTATCGACGGCAACGCGATCGACGGCGGCGAGCGTGGGAAGGAGTTTGGAAAGCTCTGAGTCCGTCTGAATCATGGCTCAATCACGAAGTTCCAAGCACCAAGCTCCAAGCTCCAGAGAAATTCCAAGCACCAAACACCAAACACCAAACCATCGCCGCGGTCTGATTATTGGAGCTTGAGGTTTGGGGCTTCTCTGGTGCTTGGAGCTTGGCATTTGGAGCTTTTTCTTTCATCTCAATCCGCTGAGCAGCAGTTCCGCATTCGTCTTGGTCGCGTTCAAATTGTCGATCAGTTTTTCCATCGCTTCGATCGGCGGCAGCGCGGCCATCGCTTTTCGCAGCAACTGGACGCGTTCCCATTCCTCGGGGTGATAGAGCAAATCCTCCCGCCGCGTCGCCGACATCAGGCAATGGATCGCGGGATAAAGCCGCTTTTCCACCAGCGCGCGATCGAGATGCAGCTCCATGTTTCCCGTGCCCTTGAACTCCTCGAAAATCACCTGGTCCATCTTGCTGCCGGTATCCACCAGCGCGGTCGCGATGATGGTAAGGCTGCCGCCTTCTTCGCAGTTGCGAGCGGCGCCGAAAAATTTCTTCGGCTTCAGGAGCGCTTTCGCCTCCACGCCGCCCGACATTGTCCGGCCTTTGCCTGGCTGGAGTGAATTATAACCGCGCGCCAGCCGCGTGATGCTGTCGAGCAAAACCACCACGTCCTTGTTTTGTTCGACGAGGCGTTTCGCGCGCTCGAGCACCAGCTCCGCCACTTCGACGTGCCGTTTCGAGTTCTCGTCGAAGGTCGAATTGTAAACGTCGCAATCGACTTCGCGTTGAAGATCGGTCACTTCTTCCGGCCGCTCGTCCACGAGCAGAATAATCAACAGAATCTCGGGATGATTCGCCCGGATCGCCTTCGCGATTTCCTTCAGCAAAATCGTTTTGCCAACCCGCGGCGCCGCCACGATGAGACCGCGTTGACCACGCCCGAGAGGCGTAAGCAGATCGACGGCGCGGGCGCTGATCGAATTCGTCTTGGAATTTTCGAGCATGATCCGCCCTTGCGGGAACAGCGGCGTCAGATTGTCGAACGCCGTCGGCGCTTTCCATTCCGCAATCGGCACCCCTTCGATCGCTTCGACTTCATCGAGCATGATCAGCTTCTCGCGGTCCCGCGGCAGCCGCAGCGTTCCGCGAACTTTTTGGGCCGGACGCAGATTGAATTGCTGGATCATCGCGCGGGGGATGCCGACGTCTTCCGGCACTGAGAGAAAATTCAATCGCGGCCAGCGCACGACGCCGAAGTTGTCCGCGACCGGATCGAAGAATCCCGTCGTGGTCACCGGAATTTTTCGTCCCAACGCCGCGCGCATCAGATCAAGGATCAAATGGTGTCGCGAGCGACCCGGGTAAACGCGCAATTGAAAATCGCGACAAAGCTTCTCGAGTTTCTCCGGCGCCATCGCCTGCAACTCGTTCACGTCGACCGACGCTGGCAGGTTCAACGGTTCTTCTGTAGCAGCGGCCTTGTGGGCCGCTTCTTCAACCCGCGGCGTCTCTCCCGATGCCTCGATTTCCTCGACCTTCGGCGTCTCAGGCGTTGTTTCGTTTTCGTTCATTCCAAAAATCCACCAGCAACCGCGCCTGTTCCTTCAACTCACCGCGGCCGCCGTTATTCCAAACCACGTGATCCGCTCGCGCGATCTTGTCCGTGAGCGGCATTTGCGAGTCGATCATCTGTTGCGCCTCCGCTTCCTCCAAACCCATCCGCGCCCTGAGCCGCTCGAGCTGCACGCGCGGCGAGCAGGCCACGACCACGACTCGATCGCACAAAGTTTCACCGCTGGTTTCATAGAGAAGTGGGATGTCAGCAAAAAAAAGTTCCGTGGAGTTGCGATGGCGCTCGGCTTCGAGACTCCACTGACGGCGGATGCGCGGATGCAGGATTTGCTCCAGCGCGCGTTTCTTGTCCGCGTCGGCGAAGACTATGGCCCGGACCGCCTCCCTATTCAAGTCTCCACTCTTGGAATAAATCCCGGCGCCGAACTCCTTCTCGATGAGCCCCCTCGCCTCGGGATCCTTGTCTCCCACTTCGCGCGCCGCTAGGTCCGCATCGAAATAGCGCGCGTCAGGAACTAGCTCCCGCAGACATTCCACGAAACTTGTCTTCCCTGTCGAAATCCCGCCTGTTATTCCAATTGCCGGCATATTCAGCGCCGCCGCAGACAAACTCAGGCCACGTTCTGCGCGTCGTTTTTCTTTCGAATGATCCGCGCGACCTGGACCAGCGTCACGAGCAATAACGAAAACGCCATCACCGCCGTCCCTAAGAACAATCCCCAGATCATCCCGACGCCGGCCGCATAACGAACCAGCGATCCATTTGCGGTCCGCCCGAACAGCGTGCTCACAAATTCCGGCGAAATCAGTGCCACCGCGCAGGCAAACAAACCGCCGAGCGCTGACGAAACCAGTGCGCCCGCCACGATGAAGAGGAAGTAACGGAGGAACGTCATCACACTTACTTACGGACGGAAGGAAATGCCGTCGAGTGTTTCCTCCTCATAAGGCAGTTCATGCGGGTAAACATTCACGTAATCGGGCTCGGGATCATCGGTAAACTGGACCGCTGCAATAGTAGTTTTTCCCGCAAGCACCGCTTTGGCGATGCGATGCCTTCCATCCATTACATCCCCATTGGCCGCGAGAATGATCGGATAACTCGGATCGGCCGCCTCGATCAATGCCATGTGTCCCACGACGTTGCGCCAGGTCACAATCCCTTTCTCATCGGCCGGAAACGCTTCGTCGAGTTCCGGAATGTTCATTAAGGCGACTTCAATTCGCGGAAAGTCTTTGGAGAGCGCGACCAGCCTGTCCACGTCCCACGCTCTGTAACCGCGGTCGCTCGGCCGGAAATAATACTGTTTTCTCATCGCACCATCGCAGAGCGGTGCCTAACGACACCATTCTATCTTTTATCTCTCATCCACAAATTCACGATCGCAAAGAAAAGCGGCTCGTGCTTTCACACGAGCCGCTCTCTGAGTTTCGCTAAGGAGACCGAAACGATTTACTTCCCAGTATTCACGTACTGGATGCAGTCGCCCTGATTCTTGAAGGTGCTGCCATCGGAGCGGACGCGCGAGGTCCATCCCCCGTTCTTACACTGCGCGGCGGTGGTTGGCACATTACCACCAAAGCAGGAACCTCCCGGGGCCGGAGAAATCAGCCACGGATTATAATTCACGTTCGGACTAACACTGGCGCCGGTGCCGGTTGGGTTACTCGCCGTGGTGGGGCCGCTCGGGCTGTTCCACCAGTTGCAGGTGCCATCGAAAGGACCGCCTAGCAATGCCGGGTCGACCGCAATGCCGTACTGCGAGGCAGGCAGATTGAAATTGTTGCCGTGCGCTTCGCCCGAAGCGAAGGAAACGTCTTCGGATTCGATCCAGATCGCGCGAGTATCCGTGACCGGGCCGGTGAGATTGATGAAATCGTTATCGTTCACCTTGACGCCAGGAGTATCCCCTTCGAGGCCCACTGCGTGGACCCAGCCCGTGCCGTTTAGCGCACTAAAACTATTTCCGGTGATCTTCAGGCCCGAGACGTTCATTACGTTCGCCACCGAGACGCCATAGGCGCCGCGTGCCGTGCTCGTGATATCGTGAATCGAATTGGCCTTTACCTGCACGTTCTGGCTCGGATTCGTCCCGCCGTTGTCGCCGATGAGGACTCCCTTCGCGGAGCGCGCGCTTTTCACGTTCTTCATCTCGTTCTTCTCGATGTTCACGCCGTCCGCGCCGCCGGAAGTGAGGTAAACGGCCTGAGCGGTGCCGTTGCCACCCGTGTCTGTCGTCGTGATGGTGTCAAAGATATTGTTCATGAGCGCGGCGTCATCGCCTCCAGCGCGCACGGCTATGCCGATCGCTGCGCCGCCAGTCACGGAGTTCTTGATCGTGAAACCGTCAATCGTCACGTCCGTCGCTGAGATCGAAAACACCGCCACCGCGCCTATGGGAGCGGCGCCGTTGACGACGGATTCACCGCCGGGATTGCCGCTGCGTGTAGCGAAATCATTGTTCCCGGCCTGGGCGCCGTTGATGGTCGTGTTGGGGAACGCGACCGTGACATTCTCATTGTAAGTGCCCGGTGCGACGTTGATCGTGTTGCAGCTGGGATCCGTCGCTGCCGATTGGATCGTCGGGTACGCACCCGAAGGCACCGAACAGACGGCTGCCTGAATAGCCGGTGTGCTGATGAGAGCGAGCGCTGCCGTGAGGGCAACCGCGCCGATGGTTTTCAATTTATGCATTTTTTTAGGTTTTTATTGTGTTGTGCTGATGTGAAGCCCGCGAGGTGCATCGGAGAGGGTCCATCGCACCAACGATGAGGCATAAGGGCGACCGTTGTGGGGAACTCTTACTGGAATGACAAGCTTTATTTATAATTTCTAGGCTCGCAGCCGTGATTCATTGTCATAGCTAACCTGGAGACAGCCATTATAATGACCCAATCCCAGGACGGTCGTTCACTCCGGATCCCCTCCAGACAGAGAGGATACCGTGCGGGGATTTCACCGAACTATCATCAGTCTGGTTGCCGGCTTGTTGGCGGCGGCAGCGCTGGCTGCGCCCATCCGCGTCACGACTTGGAACCTCGAATGGTTCCCGAACGGGTCAAAGAAAGAGTTGCCCGCCGCGGAACAACAGCAACGCATCGCGGCGGCGGCTGATGTCCTTCGGCCGTTGAACTCCGACATCATCCTGCTGCAGGAAGTGAAAGACTACGATGTTTGCGCGCGACTGGGAGAGACGATTGCGCCCCACACCTATCACGTGGCGATTTGTTCTGCATTCCGGGAACCGTTCGCGCCAGGACTCGGCAAGCAGCAGGTGGCCATTCTCGCGAAGGTGCCGGCGCAGGCGGCGTGGTCCGAAACGTGGAAAGCCATGAGCGGCGTCGATCCGCCGCGCGGATTTGCTTTCGCCTGGTTCAAAGTGAGCGGAACCGACGTGGGCGTTTATGCGTTGCACCTCAAGAGCAACCTGATCATGAAAAGCGACAAGGCGGCAGAGACGCAAAAGAACATTCGCAAACGCGAGGTCGCGATCGATCAAGTCCTCAACCACATGCGCGACGTGATCGCCCCTTCGATGCCGATGGTGAGGAGCTTTGTCGTCGGTGGCGATTTCAATACGAACCTCGACCAGGCGGAATTCGTTCAGGAAAAAACTTTGGTGACGCTAACGTCCGCCGGTTTTCGGAATGTGTGGGAAGGCGCGCCGTTGCTTCAGCGCGTTACCCATCCCGGGAGTGGCCCCTACCCCGATGCGACCTTCGATTATCTTTTCGCGAAGAACCTGAATCTCGCGAGAGCCCAGATCACTCGGTCGCACGCCTCGGATCATCTTCCGGTGACGTGCGACTTCTCTGTTGGCGGCAGCGTGGCGCAAACCACGGCGGCGTCGCCCATGCCGGCGATCCAACCCGCGCCATCCGCCGCGCCGCAATTCGTGACCTTGACTCAGCCCGTCCGAATCAAGATTCCGTATGGCGAGACAATCTTGCCGCGCGGCTTGAAGCTCCCCGTTCTGTCTCGCAACGGCCAATCCGTGACCGTGAAGTATCTGGACGAAACGCCGACGATCCCCATAAGCGCGACCGATCTGCAGTAACTGGACCGGCGCTGTCCCGTCCCACTACGACCGGCATTGCCGTGGTGGAAGTTTACGCGTTGAACTGAAGCGCAGGCTCGTTTTTCATTGCCGCAGAATCGAGTGGCTGATACCCTCGTCTCTCCGAGGCGAAGTGAAGATTAGCCCCCGAATTCTGTTTGCTTGTTTTGCGGCGCTTGCGTGCAGCGCGTCTGGCGGACGAGCTGCGACGCTTACCGTAAACAGCGCCGCCGATGCGGGTGGAACTTGTCCGGGAGCGGATTGCACGCTGCGGCAGGCGATTATTGCGGCCGCCTCCGGCGATACGATTAACTTTGCCGCGAGCATTACCACAATCAACTTAACAACTGACGAGCTCTTGATTAACAAGAGTCTCACAATTAGGGGCCCCGGAGCGAATCTGTTGAGCGTTCAGCGCAGTGCCGCCGGCGGCACGCCGAATTTCCGCCTCTTCAATATCGCATCCACCAGCGTCAACGCCACCTTCTCCGGCTTGACGATTGCCAATGGAAAGAGTTCCGCCTTCGGCGGCGGCATTTACAACGCCAGCACCAGCACCGTGAATCTCACCAACTGCACGCTCAGCGGGAACCAGGCAACTATCGGCTTCGGCGGTGGCATCACCCACGACAGCAGTGGCGGTACACTGAATATCACTAACTGCACACTCAGCGGGAACTTTGCCGGTTTCGCTGGCGGCATTTTCAACAATAGCGGCACGGTGACGATCACCAATAGCACTATCTCCGGAAACTCGACCAGCAACGACGGTGGTGGAATTTTCAGCAACAGCGGCACGGTGACGATCACCAACAGCACTATCTCCGGAAACTCTGCAATCGCCGGTGGCAGCAGCTCGGGCGGCGGCGTATACAACAAACCTGGCGGTGTCAGCACGGTGAATGCGAGAAATAGTATCATTGCTAAGAACACGGCCACGGGCAGCCCTGATTTCAGTGGCACCCTTACCTCACAAGGCTTCAACCTGATCGGTAACACCTCCGGCACGACCATCACCGGCACCACCACCGGCAATCAGCTCAACGTCGATCCCAAGCTCGGCCCCTTACAGAACAATGGCGGGCCGACCTTCACTCATGCCTTGCTTTCCGGCAGCCCCGCTATCGAAGCAGGCGAGTCCAGCGGTTCTAACACCGATCAACGCGGCTTCACCCGCCCGGTTGACACTCCAGCCATCACTAATGCCACCGGCGGCGATGGAAGCGACATTGGCGCCTATGAAGTACAGGCCGACCAACTGCCCGGCTGCGGCAATACCATCGTGACCAACAACAATGACAGCGGGCCAGGCTCACTCCGTTTCATCTTCGCCAATGCCTGCAATGGGGAAACAATTACTTTTGCTTCCAGCGTCGTCAGCCCGATCAACCTGACGAGTGACGCGTTATTGATTAACAAGGCGATGACGATTCGTGGGCCTGGCGCGAATTTGTTAACCGTGCGGCGAAGTGCCCCCGGCGGCACCAGTTCAGGTATTTTTTACATCACTTCCGGCGGCTTCAATACCATCTCCAATCTGACCATTGCCGATGGGAATGCGGACTTCGGCGGTGGCATTTCCAACCGGTTTGGCACCAGCTTGACGGTCGAGAACTGCACCGTCTCCGGCAATGTTGCCGGCAGCATCGGCGGCGGCGGCATTGCCAACATCGGCGCCACCACAACGATCATCAATAGCACCGTCTCCGGCAACACTACCAGCAGTGTTGGCGGCGGCATCGCCAACGCCTTCGGCACGGTGACGATCACCAACTCTACTATCTCCGGCAACTCCGCCACCGGCAGCAGTAGTAGCGAAGGCGGCGGTGGCATCTTCAACGGCAGCAGCGGTGGTGTGAACCTCACTAACAGCACCATCACTAACAATTCCGCCAGCAATTTCGGCGGCGGCGGCGGTGTTCAAAATCCGAGCGGTATGGTGAATGTCAGGAACACCATCATTGCTAAGAACACCGGCTCGAGTTTTACCTTCCCTGATTTCAAAGGCACCCTTACTTCACAGGGCTTCAACTTCATTGGCGACAACTCCGGCGCAACCATCACGCCGGCGCAGTTTACTGACCAGATCGGCACTGCCGGTTCGCCTAAAGATCCGCTCCTCGGGCCACTGAAAAACAATGGCGGGCCGACGCAGACCCATGCTCTCCTTTCCGGCAGCACGGCCATAGACAAGGGCGACTCCGGCGGCTCATCCACGGATCAACGTGGCTTCATCCGCCCGGCTGACTTACCGGGTATAACTAACGTCACCGGCGGCGATGGCAGCGACATCGGCGCGTTTGAAGTGCCAGCCACGGTGCTCGCTAACATTTCGACGCGACTCCGAGTGGAGACGGGCGATAACGTCTTGATCGGCGGCATTATTGTCACGGGCACGCAGATGAAAAAGATTATCGTGCGAGCGATTGGGCCATCGCTGCCGCTTGTTGATAAACTGGCCGATCCAATTCTCGAGCTGCACGATTCTTCCGGCGCGCTCCTGGAAGGTAACGACAATTGGATGGATAGCCCGAACAAGAAAGCAATCATCGATAGCACCCTACCTCCGGCGAATGACCTGGAGTCAGCTATCGTGCGAAGTGTGGCGCCTGGAGCTTACACCGCGATAGTGCGTGGGGTGAGCAATGGGACTGGGATTGGAGTAGTGGAAGGGTATGACCTGGATCCGGCAGCTAACTCGAAGCTGGCTAATATTTCCACGCGCGGGCTGGTGCAGACCGGGGACAATGTCTTGATTGCCGGCACGATCGTAGTAGGTCAAGCGTCGCAGAAGGTGATCGTGCGAGCCATCGGGCCGTCGCTGCCGGTGCCGGGCAGTCTGGCGGACCCGACTCTGGAGTTGCGCAACGCGGATGGTAGCCTGGTGCGGTCGAATGATAACTGGCGGAGCGATCAGGAAGCGGAAATCATCGCGACGACCCTTCCGCCTGCGAACGACCTGGAATCGGCGATCGTGGCGATATTGCCGGCGAACAGCGCGCAGTATACCGCCATCGTGCGCGGGGTGGGTAGCACGACCGGCATCGCGGTGGTGGAAGTTTACGCTCTGCAATAGTGCGCATCGCCGTGGGGCCATCCTTGATTCCTTTTGGGATCAATAACGCGCTTACTAATCCGGAGCTCGAGCTCCACGACGCGAACGGCACCTTAGCGGGGAACGATAACTGGCAGACAACGCAGCTTGGTGGAATTATCACCAGCGATCAATTCGCCGCGATCCAAAACAGCGGCCTGGCTCCGAGTAATTCGGCTGAATCGGCGATCATCGCCACCCTGGCCCCGGGAAATTATACGGCGATTGCGCAAGGGGTCGGCACTGAGATCGGCGTCGGAGTGATGCAGATCTACGCGTTGCCGTAGTGGGGCGTCTCCTGGATTACGGCTCTTCCTTTGGCCAGAAGAGACGCCAGCGTCCATCCCAATAAAGCAGGATGTCGATTCCGGCTTCGGTCCCGAGCTCAATCGCGTCCGCTTTCAGCGCCGGCACCTGCTTTTTCCAGGCGGCGTAACCCTTGTCCTTTTTCGTGACGACCCGCGCTGGCGGCTTCCCCTCTTTCCAGCTCGGAGTGCCGAAGAAATCTGAGTCCCACAGCAGGAACCTTTGCGGCGTGCGACTGAGTCGAATCAGCAATCCCACGCCTTTTGGCGACGATTTTCCCGATGAAGATTTTTCCTGCCATGGATCAACAACGGTGATTCCCGACTGCTTCGCCATTTTCTCCGCTTCCCGCGTGACCGTGAAGTCGTCCGCGACGCCGTCCGCATCAAAGTCCGAGGCGACGGCAACGATGCTACCCAGCACCGAAAGACAAAAAGACAGCGAGGCTGCCAGCGCGATTCTCACTTCGCCGTCGCGTTGATCCGGGTGACTTTCGACGGATCGGTCCCGAGCGTGATATTCACGATCATCCCTGGCTTGAGCTCGGCGACCATGGCTTTGCGGCCGTTCACGTTAATCTCAGTGAACTGTGTGATTGTCAGCGTCTTCGTCCCCTGCGCTTCCTTCACCGTGATGCTGTCCGCAGTTACGGCCGCGATCGTCGGCGATTGAATCATCGGCGGCGGAGTCGGTTTCTTTTTCGACGAACCGGCAAACACGGTGATTGGCAGAAGCGTTGCTAGGGAAAGCAAAACAACAAGGCGAGATCTCATACGACTATTTCTTATAGAACGGAACTTCGGGAAGGATCGGCGGCTCGATCAACTCGGACTCCTCATCTTCCTCAGTTGAGTTCACTGGTTGTCCGCCCGGATTGACCAGGCGCGCAGTGACGAAGATGACGAGGTTGCGCTTGATATGTTGCTCGGCGTTTGTCCGGAAAAGGCGGCCGAAAACCGGAATATCGCCGAGGATCGGCGTGCGATCTTCGGTCTTCTGCACGTCCTCGCGCATCAATCCACCAAGCACGACGGTTTGACCGTCCCACACGCTCACGCTCGTCGTGACTTTTCGGGTACTAAAGATCGGCTGGTTGATGACGTTGGGCGTGAGAATTACGGTCGAACTCTGCCCCAGAAAATTCGTCGAGGTTGTTTGAATCGGGCTTCCGTAATTGATGAAGCCCTCGAATTCGACCACCTGCGGAACAAGATTTAGGTCGATCGTAATGCCGTCCGGACCGACGACGGGTTCAACTTCGAGAGTCACACCGGTATTGCGCGTTTCGAACGAAGTAGGAGTAGTCGGCGTCACCGGGAATGCCCCGGAAGTCCGGCCGCCGCTTGTTCCCAGATCGAGGCCGCCGCTGATGGTGTCGCCGCGGAAGTTCTGCGGGATTTGCGGCGGCTGGAATTGCGTTGGGTAACGAAATTCGCGGACGATTTCAATGACGGCGCGCTGACCGCTCTTCGTCGTCACGCGCGGCGCGGACAGCAGGTCGATTCCTTTCTTCTGGTTCAAGGCGCGGATCACGACTTGGAATTGTGGATCGGTAAAAATACCGCTCAGCCCGAAGATACCGGGAGCAACCGCTGCGGCGTTCGTGCCGGCCAGAAGTGAATCGATCGCATTTCCAGCGATGGAAAAACTGCCGCTCCGATTGCCTGCCGTCACGGGGAACTGGCCCACTGGATCGCCCCCGGGCGGAATAAATGGATAGTTGCCCGGCACGAGCGGCGGCGCATTGCCCGTCGTTCCGCCGCTGCCGAAAACGCGAGTCGAGCCGGGAATGTTGAATTGCCCGAGCAACCAGTCGAAGCCGAGCTCCTTCAAATTGGTCTGATTGATCTCAATAAATTTCGATTCGATCTCGACCTGTTTCGGGCCCGACGTATTGGCCTGCTCCACGATTGCGTCGACGAGCTCGAGATTGTCCGCCGTGTTGCGCACGATGAGCCGGCTGCTTTGCGGAAGAAAATTCGCGCTTGAACCTGGAACGGAAAACGAAACGCCCTGGCTCTCGAGAAATTCCTTGGCGCCTTCGCGATTCACCAGCAACCGCCCACCGGTCGATTCCTGGGTATCTTTTGCCGTGCCGGTCGTCTGCACGCTCTTTGTTGCCGGCTGGTTCAACGCGGACGTGCTCGCGTTCAACGATCCGCTGATGAATCCGGGCGGCACCCGATATTGTTTCGTGAGCAGATCGTTGCTCATCTCGCTGATCGGGATGATCGACACCGCATACGGCTCGATCTTCACCTTTAAGTTCGCCTGGCTCGCGATGTAGCGCAGCGCTTCGCCAAGCGGAATTTGGTTCAACGTGATCGTGATCCGCGCGTCGGCTGGATTAATCGCCGGCGCGGAAACAGTCGTCGCCGCGGGAGGAGGCAGCGGCGCGATTGCCGTCGGTTCCGGTGAAACGCCGGGGGCGGTCGTAGTCGAAGATACGACACTGGTCGTCGTGGTCGTGGCAGTGGTTTCCGCGCGCGTTCCCAGCGTGTTCAAGCGCAGAACAATGTCGACGCCTTTGCGTCCGTCCGCGCCGGGATCATTTTCCGCCGCCTGTTGCCGAAGAAATTCTATCGCTTCGCGGATGCTCGCGTCGCGAAACTCGATTTTCGGAATGATGATCGTATTCAGCTTGTTCGTGATCCGCGCGGTGCCGGTCGCATCTTTCGTGAATGCGTCGGTGATCGGGCCGACCGATTCGCCGTATTTCCTTACCGGTTCTTCCCAGCCTTTCTGCACCTGCCAGAGCTGCCGCGAACGCGTCTCGTTATACGCCTCCTCGCCGTAATGCGTTTTCGTCAGGTTGATCCGCTCCTCACCCCGGCGCGCCGCAACGTTGTAGGGATCGAGCGCGAGGACCTGTTCGTATTTCTTGAACGCGAGATCGTAACGGCCGCTGTTGTAATAACCTTCCCCGTCGCTCAGTAGCCTCTTCACTTCCTCGACCTTCGAGAGAAACTTCGGGCCCATCGTGCGGTTGATGCTGCCCGGCTCCTGCAAGCGCGCCAGCATCTCGGCCGCGGGCCGGCAATTGGGATCGTACCGATTGCTCAGGATCTCGCGGCAGATCGCTTCCGCTTCCCCATATTTTCCCTCGGCAATTTTCTGTTCGGCCAATTTCAATCCGCTCGCGCAGAAACCGCTGAGGGCGTCGTCGTGCGATCTCTCGCTCACAACGGCATCCGGCAAATAATTCAGCGCCAGCCGAAATTCCTCATGCGCCACCGTGTAATTTCTCTCCGCCATCGCGGCTTTCGCGCGGCCGAGCGCTTCCTGGCCGCGCGGCAGGTTCGCCTCCCGGCGCGCCGCTTCCCGTTCCGCGACGGAGGTGGCCTGCGCCATCGCTCCGTTGCAAATCATGATCGTCAGCGCCGCCGCCAACAAAAATTTCCACGCTGATTTTTTCATAGGCTTTTCCTAACAAGGAGCGGCGCTTTCCAAACCGCCGTCTGTCGCGGCGAAGCCGCGATGGATTTGTCCTGGGTTTGCGCCCAAAATTATGGAGGCGGCGGTTTGGAAAGCGCCGTTCCTTGATTTGAAGTCTTGTTTACGGCACGAGCGGCGGGACCTCGATGGGTTGGTCAGGCTTTTGGGTATCGACGATGACCGCTTTGCCCGGTTGAACATCGACCAATTTGTATTTGATCTGCTCGTCCGGTTTCAATGAAAATTCCTGGTCTTTTTTCACCGCGAACTCTTTCCGCTCCCCCCACTCGTAAACGAAATTCGCCACCGACTCCGGCGAGATCATGATTTTCTCCTTCACCAGCGTAACCGGCTCGCGCGTCTCGCGGTTTTCCAGGGTCAGCTCCGACACGTCCATGTTTGTCCCGTATTTGTTCGTCTCGTGTTTTTCGGTGAACTTCACGATCTTGAATTTCGTCCCGCGAATCGAGTCGCCGATCTTCAGGAATTGCGTCGGCTCTTTCAGGTCGCTCGTATTCAGCGCAAACGTGTCGCCGACCCAGGATGCGAACACGAGCCGGAACGGTTCCTGCGCGAACGACTTCATTTTCAACTTTGCGATGAATGCCGGATGCGACGCCTTGTCGGTCGGGTTCGTATGATTCTGCCATTCCTCGAGGTTGTTGAACCCGTCGCTGTCGGGATCCTGGGTCAGAACGTCGGCATCGGCGATCGGCAGATTGAATTGCTCCAACCACTCGTTAGGCACGGGCGGATGCACTTCCGTGGTCTGGAGCGTCGCCGGCAAGCCGTTGGCGCCGATGAAATGTTTCTCCGGCACAAACAGGCCCGAACGGCTGCTGAAGGTCCATTGCGCCGGCTGCTTTAGTTTTTCCATCGCCTGGTCCATCTCGACGGCCGTCGGCGGAGGCGCCGCCGGTTTCGGGGGCGGCGCGCTTTGCAACCCCAGATTGTCTCCGAATTGCCAGGCGCTTTTGCTGATCAGCAACGCCGACACGAAGAGGAACAACGCCGCTGCGAAGACCAGCACGCGATCGAAATTCGTACGTACCCACGTCATAACTTTTTGCGCCTGGAGCCGCGTCCCTGTGGGACGCGCATCGAACCACCTGAACGCGAAGTCCGCTCTCGCGCGTCCCACACGGACGCGGCTACAGAAGATGAATTCGGCGCGTGCCTCATAGCGTGAACCTCACGAACTCGATCTTCGCCGTCGTTTCGATCTTATCGTTGCCGACGATAAAATTCAGCGCGGGAGCAGCCGTCGCTTTGGCCCCGGGGGACGGAGCCGGAACGCTCGGCGCAGCAGTTTCTGCCCCTTCCCGGGGCGGCCCCTTCTCGTGCTCATCCCGCACGTGCAGGATGCGAATGATGCAAAAATGCTGGCTCGCTGCCGCGATTTGATTGATGACCTTGCGCGAAGCACCCGGCGTGGAAAAGAAAGTCGCTTCGACCACGTTGCGTTGAAACAGTTTGTTCACCGCCGTCGCGGGCGTGGCGCGCGTCCCTGTCGCCGACGGGTTGTGCTCTTCCGCCAACGCCTCGCGATGGAACGCCGTGACCGCGTCTATGTGGGCGTCGAGCAAACCGTTCATGAGCCACTCGATTTCGGCCAGCTCCTGGCCGAGCGCCGGCGCGGCCGCTTCGCTCGGCAAGGCCGACACAAAATCGTCGAACCCAAGATAAAATTTATCCGGCAGCTTCACTTTGTTCGCGCGCGCCTTGTCCGCGATGGCATTCAGCGCGATCCGCAGATGGGATTGAAATTCGTTCGGCGCCATCGGCTGCGCCGGAGCGACGCGCGTTTTCAATTCATCCTTCAGCTTCGCGAGAGCAGTCGAATAATCTTCGGCGTGCGCCTTCATCTTGCGGAGATTGTCGGCGCTCGGATACGGCGCGAGCCGCTCGAGGCGGTTCAATTCGGTCTTCGCGTTCGTGAAACGCGTGGACGCGTCGTCCCAATCGCCCTTCGCGCTAAACAGGAACCAGATCGCCGCGATCAGCGCCACGCCGAAGGCGACGAGGAGCGTTCCGAGAAAGCGGTTTTCGCGAAACCAATTCATATCTGTAGCCGCGTCCCTGTGGGACGCGCGAGGGCCAACGTCGCGTTTACGCCAATCGATGCGCGTCCCACAGGGACGCGGCTACAGAAGAGATGCGACGTGCGCTTCATGGCAATGGCACCGGCTTTTTCAGATCGAGATGCAGCTCGTACGGAAACGCCCACTCGGTATTGTTCGGCGTTGTCGGCTTGATCACTTTCGCCTGGTTGTTTGGATCGATCGCGAACCAGGGCGAGCTAACAAGGTTCCGGAAGTAATCGACCACCACTTCCTGCTGCTTCGGGTTAAACAAATACAAACCGCGCACGAGCAACCCGTCGATCGCGGGCGCCGCGGGTGTTGCGCCCGGCCGCGGAAGCGCGGGCATCGCTGTCGGAGAAGCGTTAATGACGGCGCGCGTTTCCAATCCTGCGAGCGGTTTTCCTCCGGAAGTCGGAATCAGGTCGGTGATCCAGATGTTTTCCTTTGGCAGACGCTCATTCAAATCCTCGAGAACCAGCGGCCAAAAACTGCGTTCGTTGATCGCGGCCACGAGCGGCGCTGATTCGTTGTCGAGCGCGGCCGTTTGTTTGCGCACCTGGCTCATTTGCGCTTCGATCCGGCGCATCCCGTCCACTTTTTCCTGGAGCTTCGCCGAAGCGCGATCTTCCACCTGCGCGGCCCGCCAGAAATACGCGCCCCACGCCAGCAACCCGAGAACAAAGCAGGCCGCGGCGAGAATGAAGAAAGGCCGGCGTCGTTCCAATTCCTGCCGGCGAACCACACTGCGCGGCCGCAAATTCAATTCCATCGGGCACGTCGTCGCGCTCCGCAGCGCGAGGCCGGTCAGTTCGCCGAGAAGATGCGCCGAATGGGCGACGCCCGTCGCGCCCACAGTTTCCGAGACGGCGACGTTTCGCAGCGGATTGAAGAACTCCACCGGCACCTGGAGTTTCTCCTGAAAAAATTCGCGCATGTACGGCGTGCTCGTGCTCCCGCCGCAGAGAAACAAACGATCCGGCGGGTTTCCCTGCTGTTGCGCGCGATAATGACTGATCGAGCGCATCAACTCCGCATGCAGCCGCGTCATCGTGCCGCGAACAATCTTTGAAACGCGCGCTATTTCCGGATCGGCCGGGTCAGCGTAGGCGCCACCGAGGCCCACGAAGCCGCCGCGTTTCTTCCGAAACTCCGCCGCGCCGAACGGCTCGTTGAATTCCTTTGCGATTGCGGAGGTAACCGAGGCGCCGCCGATGGCCACGCTCCGTGAAAAAATTTTGCCTGGCTCGATGAAAAGCAGATTCGTCGTGCGCGCTCCGATATCGACCAGGAGCGAACAGCCAGCGAGATCGCTATAGTTGTAACGAAACGCATTGTAGAGCGCCATCGTCGCCACGCAGACGATTGATGTTCGCAAGCCCGCGCTCTCGACTGCCGCATTGACCGCTTCGAGCAAATCTTCCTTGATCGCAACGAGCACCACCTGGATCTGCTCGTCCGCGCCACCACCGACGAGCTGATAATCCCAGACCACTTCGTCGATCGGGAACGGCACGTTCTGCTGCGCTTCGAACGCAATGATGCGCTCGATCTTTTCTTCCTCGACCGCCGGCAATTTCACGAACCGCGCGAAGACCGATTGCGCGGCCGTGGCGTAATTGACCGGACCGCCCTTGACCCCGAGTTCGCCGAGCATCTCGCGCAACGCCGCCGCGATTTGTGCGTGGCGTGTGCTTTCGTTCGCCGGATCGGCCAGAACTTCGCGCAACCGATAACCATTCAGGACCAGCCCGCCGTTCGGTTGCGCGTGGAATTCGCCCACGCCGACGGTGTGCGTCCCGAGATTTAGACTAAGAATGCGGGTCGCGGCAGCCATGGGCGACCGTCCAAATCCCAAATCCCAAATGCCAAGTAAATCCTAAACCGCGCGATGCGCGGAAATTCCAAATCCCAAACTCCAATCTCCAAGGAACTTTCAATTATCAAATCAGACTGCAAAATCCACCACACTGCCAATGGTCTCTTGGTGCTTGGATTTTGGAATTTCTTTGGAGCTTGGAGTTTGGGATTTGGAGCTTCCCCGCGTCAGCGCGGTTTGATTTGCTCGTAGCGGTCCCAATACAGGGGCGCAAACGGCGTTTCGTTTTTGTTGAGAACAAAACCCGGCAACGCCGGCAGACCGGCATACCATTGAACGGGTCCGCGGGCGAAACTCAGCTCGTCCTTGATCGCGCCCTTTTGCGTAATTTGCACCGCAATATTCTGGATCGAGTTCGACGTTACGCCGCCATTGCCTGCGAACCGCGCCAGCGCCCGCGGCGAAACATACATGACCGAGCGGTTGCCGCGCCCTGCCGCGACGCTCACATGAGTCACTTCGCCGGTCAGCAGTTTGCCGTTCATCAGGATGAAATATTTGAACGTCAGCTCGTCGGTGAAATCCGGCGCGGCGTTGAATTCGACTTCCACTTCCAGCCAGCGATCGCGCTGGTTCGTCGGATATTGTTGCGCGCCGGTGTATGCAAATTGCGGCGTGGTCACGAGGTTCTTCGTGATCTTTGTCAGTTGGAAGTCGGCGCTCCGTGTCTGGGTGAATGCGCCACTCGCCATGAAGAACGCCGCGACGCCGAGGACGAGCGTCTTCATTTGCCCAGGTCTTTCGGGCCAAACGCTTCGGGCAGCAGTGCAGATAGCTTAAAGGAGCCGGTCTTGTTTGCGCCGAAGATAAAAATGTCGGCGTCGGCCTGCTCACAAAACTCGTAGATGACCTGTCGGCACGCGCCGCAGGGCGGTGTCAGTTTTTCTGCCGGCGTCACCACCACAACGGCTTTCAGTTTGCGTCCTTTCGAGATGGCGCCTTTTGCCACCGCCTGGAAAATCGCGTTTCGCTCCGCGCATATCGTCAGCCCGTAGGAAGCGTTCTCGACGTTGCACCCGGCAAAGATTTGGCCGTCTGCCGTCAACACCGCCGCGCCGACGCGAAAGTTACTGTAGAGGCAGTAAGCGTTCTTCATCGCGACTTCCGCTTCCGCCCGCATCTTCTGCACTATCTCATCATTGGCCTTCATAACGTGACGCCTGTCAAAACTCCGAACAATTCATCACCACCCGGCCGCGGCAAATGTCGCTGTGACAAATCACTTTGCATTTCTCCTGCACCACCGCCGCCCCGCACAGCGGACAAACCACCGTCGCTTCATCCGGTTCCATGTCTCTCTCCGTGTCGCAGTTTCTCTCTTGCTCAGCCATTGCTCGTGTCACTCGAAATCCCAAAAACCAAATCCCAAATCCCAAATCCGCCAGTCGGACGGATTCGTCCTTTGGCGAACAAACTCCAAAGCGCCAATTCTCAAAGCTCGTCGCCGGCTGCCTTTCTTCATTTGGTCGTTTGAGATTTGTTTGGAGCTCGGAGCTTGGAGCTTGGGATTTGGGATTTACGAATTCATTGAATTCGTTCCCCCAGCTCTCCACGCTCCAGACATCCCTTGAAATACTCGATCGTCTTCGCGATCCCTTCCTCGAACTTCACCTTCGGTTCCCAACCGAGCACTTTCTTCGCGCGCGTGACGGTCCGGTTGTCGCACCTTCGGATCGTCCACCGGAAGCGGATTGTATTCGATCTGCGCTTTCGTCCCGATCCGAATGATCTCTTCCGCAAACTGCGGCGTGCTGATAAGATTCTTCGTCATTTTCGTTGGTTTGAAATTCCGCCGCAGGCCGCGTCTGCGCGAGGACCGCATCGAAAAGAACGAACACCGACATTCCAACAACCATTCGCAAGATCAATTTCATCTCGACGCCTGCAACAGTTCCATAATTGGAGGCTGCGACTCCAGCGCAAAGCGAAAATTTAAGACCTCGACTACGTTCTCTTCGGCTTCGACCACCAGCCGGTGAAATCGGTAGCGATTAACTTCAGGTTTTGACCAATCCGGTTACTGCTCCCACCCAGAGCGAGGTTAGTAGCCAGCCCGCGGCAATGTGAAAGTACAGGTGATAACGAAGGAGTTCGCCAGTCCGCGCGATTCCAAAATGAAAGGGCGAAATCTCCGGGCCGCGATTCGCGTTTGGCGCCCAATTCGCGCTTTGGTCGAGCTTGAGCAGTGGGGTAAAGGACTCCAGCGAATAAAAAAACGCATTGAAGACCGGATATTTTTCCGAAATCTTTGGGCGTCCGTTTTGTTCCAGGATCACCTGTCCATTCGCTGTTCTTGCGTAGGCGTTCTCGCCTGTCGGCGAAATGACATCGTGGGCAAAGCCCAAGTGGAAAAGAAATGTCCCGAGCAAGATCATCGCGACGCTCATCGCAAATGCCCGCCACGGCCTATATCCATATCCAATTAATTTCCCAAAGAAATTGTACCACCACCAACTTTGATGAGGAAAATGCGTGAACCTGGCGCGCTCACGATTTTTCTCGATCATTATTTGCCGTGAGTCGGGTTCGTACCCCATTTGGCGCAGCACGGCGGCAAGCTGCTCATAAGGTTGCGGCAAAAATTTATATCGAGGTTGAAGACTTAGCCATTTCTTGCGGCTATCTGCCTGGAATGGCGCATTTTCAAAAAGGCGTTCGTAGCGGAAACCATCGAGAAATAAATTTCCAGGCTTGGGCCAGCTTTTTTCATCATCCCAAAATGTCCCCACCTTTGCGAGTGAAAGATAAAGAATGGTCTGTTGAGCCTCAAGGATACGAACAATCTGAAGGTTGCCGATGATTGTTGCACCCACCAAGTTGACTGTGCCCTCGGCCTTGAAGCCGTCGACAAGGAAAACAGTGCCCTCGATTCTCGCCCTGCTAGCACTAAGAGCCGATCCCTTCGCATTCAAGAACTGCGCTCCTCTGCAACCCAGGCGTCCGCCGATTGTTGCATCCACCAGGTTGACTTCGCCCTCGGCCTTGAAGCCGTCGCGGAGGAAAACATTGCCCTCGATTTTCGCCCCCTCAGCAGTAAGAGCCGGACCTTTAGCGTTGGAGAACTGCGCTCCGCTACAATCCAGGCCTCCCCCGATTTTAGTCCCCATCAGGTTGACTTCGCTCGTGGCCCTGAAGCCGGCGCGCAAGAAAACTGAGCCATTAATTACTGCCCGTTCCGCATTTAGACCCTTAATCTGGCAACCCACTAGATAGAACCCTCGAAGCTGCGCATCCTGCAGAGAAATATCTTCTGAGAACGCACACTTCTGTGCCGAAAAAAGAAATTTGATCTCGGCATTGCTCAAGTTGAGCTCACCATCGATTCGCATCCCCTGAAGTTCCAAGCCACGGTAAGTCATGAGCGCCAAAGCCCGCAGGTCGGTGCAGATCCAGGAAATGCAATTCGCTCGCACCGCACGATCAACCGGCCAATTCGCCGCATCGGCCGGATTGTCTTTGTCTTTGTTACCTGTGAGTGCTGAAGCGGCTCTGCCGCCCTGCGCGGCCCGAAAGAATTCTTCTTCAGCGCGCGCGAGCGCCCCGAATTTTTTTCGCGCCAGCGTTAGGAGGGCGGGTTCTGGCATCGACTCGGCCGGTGATTGATCGTCGGCGCCCATTTCAACGCTTTCTTAAGACATCATTGTGACAAGGAGTACCTTGCGTCCCGACGCTAAACATGTGGGTTAGGAGGAACATTCCGTACTACGCCTCCACCCGTTCGCCCAAGTCCCCGCGCTCGAGGCAGCCGCGGAAATATTCGATCGTCCGGGTGATGCCTTCTTCGAAATCGATCTGCGGTTCCCAGCCGAGCACTTTCTTTGCGCGCGTGATGTCCGGTTGTCGCACCTTCGGATCGTCCACCGGAAGCGGCTTATGTTCGATCTGCGATTTCGTTCCGGTGATCCGGATAATCTCTTCCGCGAATTGTTTGATCGTCATCTCGCGCGGGTTGCCGATGTTCACCGGCTCATGGAAATCGCTCATCGCCAGCCGGAAAATTCCGTCGATCAAATCCGACACGTAACAGAACGACCGCGTCTGCGAGCCGTCGCCGAAAATCGTGAGCGGCGTCCCGCTGAGGGCCTGGCCGATGAACGCCGGCACCACCCGCCCGTCGCGCAGCCGCATTCGCGGCCCGTAGGTGTTGAAGATGCGCACGATCTTCGTGTCGATCCCGTGATAACGGTGATATGCCATCGTCATTGCTTCCGCGAACCGCTTCGCTTCATCGTAAACGCCGCGCGGCCCGATTGGGTTGACGTTCCCCCAGTAATCTTCCGTCTGCGGATGAACCAGCGGATCCCCGTAGCATTCCGAGGTGGACGCCAGGACGAACGTCGCTTTCTTCGCCTTGGCGAGTCCGAGCGTGTTATGCGTCCCGAGCGCGCCGACTTTCAACGTCGGGATCGGCAGTTCCAGGTAATCGATCGGGCTCGCCGGCGACGCGAAATGGAAAACGTAATCCACCGCGTCCTCGACCAGGATGTAGCTCGAGACGTTGTGCTTGATGAACTGGAAATTCTCGTTCTTCCCGAGGTGCGCGATGTTCGCCGGATTGCCCGTGATAAGGTTATCGATCGCAATGACCCGATGCCCTTCCGCCAAAAGCCGATCCGTCAAATGCGATCCCAAAAACCCCGCTCCACCCGTTACGACAGAAACTTTCTGCGACATGCTTCGCTTTTCTAATTCGGGCCGCGCCTCTGTGCGAGCGATTTATCTTCTGTAGCCGCTTCGCTGTGCGAAGCGCCGGGGAGCTGCTTCGTTCGTTGTGCGACCTGATGCAGCGCCATCTCCGCTTCTCTGACAATAGCCCAGCGCATCAGCGCCGGGACATTCGTTGTCCTTTAACGGAAGAGTCCCGTGGCGAGAATCGTTTCGACCGGAACATAGCCTTCCTAGGCTGTGCGCCCAGCGGACATCCAGTCGGCTGTTCCCCCACCCCGATTTCCGGATTACCCTTCCAACGCCGCTTTCGCGTCAGACTTGCCCCGCCCAAGACGCTGAGGTAAAAGGATGGCAATGTTTCCCCATTCATTTTCCCAGCCGTCTCCCTCGGCGCACGCCGAGTTAGACGAGAAAATGTTCGCCTTTAAAGACGAACATTCGTCTAAATCTCGTTAGGCCCTATGACCTCTCGCACCATTTTCGCTTGCCTCGCCTTCGTCGTCCTCGGCAGTACCACGCTCGCACAGAAGACCACGCGCATGTTGATGCATACATTTCAGGATGGCTCGACGCTCATTCATGTCGCAGTTGTCGATATGTCTCCGACACCTCGCGGCGTCATCACTTCCCCGAACGCGCCGGCACGGCAGCGGGTTTTCACGGTTTCTCACCAGCAGTTCGAGCAGATGTGGCGCACCTTACAGTCTAGCGGAGCAGAGAAATACGCCGGAGGAGAAGGCGCGTCTCGCACATTCGACGCTCAGAACTATTATGTCTTTTCGGTGGGCTACATGCCGAACGGCAAAAAGACGAACTACGTCGTTCCGAAGCCTCGCGCATCGAGTTCGCTCGTTTCTTTAGCTAGGCAGCTTAAGGCATATGCTCACTAGCTTCGTCTGCAAGCGGCGCCAAGGCCTAACCATGCGATGCAGCGAACGGCTGGCAGCCATGGAAAGGAAGAAGTAAGATTTATGAAGGATGAAACTGTAGCCACGCGCTTTCTCGCCAGCCGTCGCTGATCTTATTCTCGTTAGATGGCAAAAGGGTCCATGACTTTCACCGAACATCCGCGTTTGCTCGCGCGCATTGCGGGTGCGTTCTACCTGATCATCACCGCGTTCGCTCTATTTGCCTACATGTATGTCCGCGGTCAGTTGATCGACACCGGCGACATGGCGCGGACGGCGGACAACATCGTGGCGAATGAGCACCTCTTTCGCATTGGATTCACGGCCGCCGTGATCGTCACAATGTGCAATCTGCCATTGGGGTTTATCCTCTACGAGCTGTTCAAGGTGGTGAATCCGCGCCTCGCCTTGCTTGCGCTGGTGTTT
>Ga0137407_10000061_pt1 | contig 93529 bp, 68 predicted proteins | sample CZOMad2_2_16fung_FD_108410 | JGI IMG/M metagenome (GOLD analysis project Ga0137407, IMG submission 108410) | Vadose zone soil fungal communities from Angelo Coast Range Reserve, California, USA - CZOMad2_2_16fungal (Illumina Assembly) | ecosystem: Environmental > Terrestrial > Soil > Vadose... | reverse complement strand
GCGGTGCCACACGACTCTAGGAGTACCAAGCACTATGGACAACGAAAGTTTTGTGGCCCAGCCGCCCTCGGCTGGGTTTAGACACCATAAAACTTAGGGTACACCAACGTAGGAACCGCTTTAGTTCCGTCATCAAGCCTAACCCTCTTGACACATTCGCTGGTTTGAGGAAGTCTCTATCGACGGAACACAATGGCGAAAATTAACCAGCAGGAAGTAACCCACGAAAAGTAGCCACGAAAAGTAACCAACGGACATAACCACATGCCGATGCAATACGAATACACCGCCATCCCTGAGGCGGAGGTGACACGCGCTTCCAATCCAATTTTCCAACACCTGCTCGACACGTATGCAGCGAGACCAGCAAAGTCATCAGCGTGTGGCGGCAGTTCCACGCCGACGATATGAACTTCAAACCGGCGGAGCGTTCCAGCAGCGTGCTGGACATCATGAAGCACCAGCTTCTCTCCGAGCGGCGTTTCTTTGCTGAGTTTATGGGGCTGCCGGGCGAACCCGAAGCCGCTGCGCTCCTGCCCCGGGAACCTACGCCTGCGGCTTTTTGCCGGCGCAACGAAGAGTTGTGTCGCCCTCGACTGGAGCGCCTGGCAGAACGGGACGAAACGTGGTGGCTGGAGGTGGTACCGTTCTTCGATGTCCAGCGGCAGCGGATATGGGTCTTCTGGCGGCGGGTCTTGCATACGACGCATCATCGCACGCAGCTCAGCGTCTTTTTAAGACTTATGGGAAGGCCGGTGCCGTCGAATTACGGGCCGACGGCCGATGTTACATGGACCGGAGCTGATCCCACGCGAAGCGTGGAAGCGGCGCAAAGAAAATAGCCGTTCGTCAGAGGTTGGCGTTATCCACCAGCAATAAGACGATTGCCGCAACAAACAGCACCGCGAAGATAATCACGCCAAGACGCGACTTCATAGCCCTGCACCCGCGCTGGAAAACAACACCCGGCAAATAAACGAATCTGCAATAGGATTCGGCAGGCTCGCAAGTGACTTTAGGCCGGAGAACAAAGTTAATCCACGTTTTTTTGATGCTCGATGGACCGCGGCGGATGCAAGCTCCGTGCTATTTCAGCAGATAGCCTGGGGTACCGGGGAGATGGCCGTCGATTTTCAAGACCTTCACGCCAGGGTGGACGTCTTGCATGCTGATCAGGGCGATGCCGCCTTTGTCCGAGCGTACGGCTTCAAGCTGCATACCGTTGGACATCAACGCCAGCGGCTCATGCTGGACTTCTCCGCTATACAGCTTCTTTACCCAATACTGTCTGTATTCGGATTCCGTCATGTGCATAACACGTTCGAGCAGGACTTCCCGCTCACGCGCCTGGGGAGCCCGAACAAACACAAAGACCGGCTGGTTGCCGCCCCAGCTTTGTTTTTCCCCGGCAAAGATCTTGTGCAAGTCGGCGGAAGAGATGGACTCCACCGGATTCAGCGGGTTCACAATTACCGCCACATCGGTTGTGGGCGGAGGTTGCTGGGCGAAAAGGCCGCAAGCCAGCAGCAAGAGCAGGGCGGCGGCGCCCCATCCAATCCGTTGCTTGTGATGTGTTTTCGTCATGATCATTGTCATTCGCCTCTCAATCAGAACCGGAATGCCAGTTGCAGCCATAGGCCATGGATGTCCGGTAAACGACGGCGAAGTGTGTGGTCATACTGTGCTTTAAATGCGATGTAGTCGTTGTAATCAAAGCGGATCCCCGCGCTTGGTCCGTGACGCAGACCCACATCGGCGAACAAGGGAGAGAAGTCTGAGGCGTTAGCATATTGATAACGGAAGTAAGGCCGCCACTTGTCCCCAAACTTGTGCGATATCAAACTATAAAAAGCAGGCGTGTTAAATGTCTGGCCCGTCTCCTGCACCTCATGCTGAATGAAGAACGCTTCATTGATGAACTCAAATTTCGGTGTAGCGTACACAACGTGGGCGGAGCCGATGGACTGGCCAATGTGCACGCCGGTGTTTTCCGGATCGAGACGGTCATGATAGAACGAACCGCCAATCTCCAGTCCCGGCAGCCAGTCTGGCTTGGCAAAAAGCCCGGCTGTGATCTCATTGCCATTGTGCTCATGGACCTCCCCGGCGTCCGGCGCATTGATAAATGGCCGGATGGTGCTGGCGCTTCCGTATTCAAAGTTGTAGTTCAACCCGAGCGCACCGGAAGGTATGCTTCCGGTAAGAGAAACGCCTACCGCCTGAGAAGGCAGCAAGCCGCCATGGTCAGAAAACTCAACGGATAAAGGACGGTCCGCCGCCGTCTGCAACCATAAGCCATGATGGTAGATCGAATTATAGTAACTGGTGGCAGTATGGAAACGGCCGAACGACATCTTGAGATGGTCGTTCAGGTCATACTTGAGGAGCATGCGCTCCACGTCGGTTTCAAACTCCTGCGTGTCGGTTTCAGAAAAAGCCACTTCTGCCAGGACCTTGGCTTTGCGCGTGATTTGCGATGTGAGAAAAAGATCTACATCGCCGATGGCGAAATTACTGGCCGAACCCGCCCTGAAACCAAAAGACGCTCCCTCCGGCGGACGGGCATCATTGGTTCGATTGGAGAGTTCCCCAAAGCCCTGGATTTTGATTCCATGCAAGACGTTGAAAGACTCACGTTCGCCGGCGGCCGGCTGCGTTGGTTCACGTGGTGGCTCCGCTGGTTTGCCCGGTTCAAGAGCGGCCGCTCGTTCTTCCGCTTGGCCTAGTTTGGTTTCCAGGACTACGACCCGGGCCTTGAGTTCCCGTACTTCTTTGACCAGCGCCCTGACGGTTTCTTGATCTACTGGGTCCGCGGTCTGCGCGTAGGAAGGGCAGGAAAAACACAACACTACAATGAGAAGGATGAAACTTTGGTACATGCCGGCGTCCTTAGGGAGGGTCTAATTTCTCCGGGAAGATGCTGGAGGATAAGCCGGTTTTGTGCTGCGTTACAAGTAACTAGCAGAATACCCCGAATTACAAAGGTAACTCTCTTCTTCACAAATGAAACTTGTAACAAATCCAAAGTGAACGATAACAAGCTGTCTCGCCGGATTTTTTTGATTTCTCTCCAATTTGGCAATGGCAAAATTGATACTTACGCAGCAGTCGAACCTTTTCACCTGTTCCGGCATATCGATGAACAGGCGTTCCGCTATAATGCCGGCGGGATGAGAACGGTAATAAACTTGGCGATGCTGAGAGATTCAAGGCAGTAGCTCGCAAATTATAGGGAACCGGCTGGCCTTCAAAGAGGTCATTGGCAAGGCGGGAGAAACGGACTTTTAAAGGGCCGGACGAGTTGGTTTTTGAGGCATGACAGGAGTAGTGTGTAATGTCGTGCCTCAAAAAGTCAACTCCAGGTTAGTGAGCTACAGCATTTCCTAAACGAAGGCCATCAAGTGATAAATTCACTGGCAATTGACAATTTTCGCTGTTTCAAATCGGTCACTTTGCAAGATGTCAAACGATTCAACATCGTTACTGGGACAAACGGCAGCGGGAAAACAGCATTATTGGAAGCCTTATTTATTGCAGCAGGGGCAAGCGCAGAACTTTATATACGCGCAAATGCATGGCGAGGAAGAGATACCATCAATGTATCTCAGTTAATGTTGGCGTCATTGTTTGACGATTTCTTTCATCAGTTTGATTCTCAAGCCGGTTTGCGAATCAAGTTCCGTGATTCACATGGTGATGAGCGGGAAGTAACTGTAACTGTGGGAAAATCTGATGTCATTAATCTGCCTTTTGACAAGTCTTCCGAATCCTCTATCTCACGAGATTTGAAATTCATTTGGAAAACACCAAAGGGAACAATAGAGTCCAATGTGGAAGTAGGCCCGGATGGCCTCAAAATTCCCCAACCATCGGACACTTATCCGGCTGTTTTTATAAATCAATTTACTGCTGGAACAGCTAAAGACACCGCTGACAGATGGTCTACGATTGCTCGTAAGAACCTTGAAGGTCCAATTGTTGACTCCGTGCGAAAAATATTCCCACAGGTAACGGGGCTTACTGTGCTTACCTCCGGGGGTATTGGTGGAATTCATGCTACCGTTCGAGGGGTCAACGGCAAAATACCACTCGGATCAGTCTCGGCTGGAATAAGTAAGGTGGTGGCAATCCTCGTCTCAATTGCCTGGGCTTCTCAGGGTCTAGTACTGATTGATGAAGTAGAAAATGGGTTGTATTACAAGACACTCCCAGAGATGTGGAAAGAGATTTCGCATTTTGCACTTGAACACAAAACCCAAATTTTCGCCACTACTCACAGCAGGGAGTTCCTGGAAGCGATTATGCCAACAGTCGACAATAACGCTAAAGACTATTCGCTCCTGCATCTTGAAAAAACCAATGGTGAAGCTAGGATTACTCCCTTCCAGGGGCGACAATTCGCGGGTGCTATTCAAAGCGGGTTTGAGGTTCGATGAAAGTGAACAACATTCTGCCTCATCGTTCAGAATCATTGCCCCGTCCATTCGTCATCGTTGGTGAAGGATACGGTGATGTATGCTTTGTAGATGAGCTTTTGAAGTTACATAAAATAAATAATTGTAGCGTTGGCTGTCACAATCGTCAGACAGAACGGAAAGAGGACAGCAAGGGTCAGATGGATGATTACCTTGCAGGACTTGCCTTTGCAAAAACGAGGAAAGAATCTGTCCAATTATCTGGAATTCTTATCATAGTAGATGCTGATGACGACCCAGAAGAAAAATTCAAAATGGCTGCCGATTTGTTAGAGGGTAATGGTTTTCCGAAACCTACAAAGCCATTCGTTATAGAGGTCCACGGCGACTTTAAGGTGGCGGTTTTCCTGCATCCGGGAAAAGATAGAACTGGGACTTTGGAACACATTCTTCTAGAAGCAACGCTCAAGGACAAGCCTAATCTTGGAAACTGTGTAGAGGAGTTCGCTAAGTGTACCGGTGTAGTTCCTATTGCCAAAGAGAATGAACAAGCCAAAATGAAAATGTCGTCTTTAGTGGGAGCCTGTTGCACAGAAAACCCATGGGCGTCAGATTCCATGCTTTGGCATTCAAAAGGGAATCCAGTTCCTATTGGAAGCGAGTGCTTCAAACCACTAGCAGACCTTATCAAAGAACTATGCGCCTAGGTTTTATACCCTTGAAATCCCCGCCATCTCCCACAGTACGTCATTAATATATTATTGCCACAAAAATTCTGCTGACTGGATCAGCGCGCTTTCAGCCGCGGATCTGGGCGAAGGATTGCAGATGTGTGAGAAACGCGCGCTGCACGCGGCTCAGGAACCGCCCTTTGAGCGTCACCACGCCAATGGTGCGTGAGGCGCGCTCGTCGCCGATGGCGACAAAGCTGCAATCCGGCCTGTGCTCCAGCGCCATTTCCGGCACGATGGAAATGCCCAGCCCCGCGCCCACCATACCAAGAATGCTGCTGAACTGGCCGCTTTCAAAGACGATGCGGGGCAGCATGCGCGCGCGTTTGCAGACTTCGATGGTGGTGTCGCGGAAGCAATGGTCGTCGCGCAAGAGAAGGAAGGGCTGATCGCGCAGTTCCTTCAGCATCACTTTGCGTTTTTTGGCCAGGCGATGGGTCTTGGGCAGGATGGCAAAGAGCCGTTCGGTGCGCAACTGGAAGGACTCAACATCATGGCCGCGCATCGGCAGGGCCAGCACAGCTAAATCGATCTGGCCGGAGCGCAGCCGGTCCATCAGCCGGACGGTAATATCTTCCACCACGGTGATGGTTGCCTGGGAATATTTGCGGGAAAACAACGAGAGCGGCAAGGGCAGGAAATAAGGCGCGATTGTGGGAATCACTCCGATACAAATCGGGCCGGAAACCGAAGACTGCTGCTCCGCCACCTCTTCTTTGGCGGCTTTGAGTTCAAAGAGAATGGTGCGGGCGCGGGGCAGGAAGACCTGGCCAAAGCCGGTCAGGCGGACGGTGCGTCCAAGCCGGTCAAACAGCCGGACCCCCAGCTCTTCCTCCAGCTTCATGATCTGCTGGGAAAGGGAAGGCTGGGCCACTTGCTCGTGCTCGGCCGCGCGGGTGAAGCTTCCCGCTTCAGCGACGGCGCAAAAATAACGCAGCTGATGGACTTCCATAGTCACAACCTATTGATCGCAGTCCAATTATATATTGGACAGATAGACGAATCACCTCTATTTTGGGGGGATCATAGGTAGCCCACGACTCGGCAAGGGGCGCTGGACGTGGGGTGATAGCGGAACTTCCTTATTTAGTAACCATGTCTGTCATCAACATTCAGGAATCGTTTCTCAACATCGCGCTGGCGAGCGGAAAGCACACGACTGTCCATTTGCTGAACGGGGCAAAAATTTCAGGGCACGTGCGTTCTTTCGACAAATATTCCATTGTTCTGGAAACCATCTCGCAGGAACAGTTGATTTTTAAACACTCGGTTTCCGCGGTGCACATCTGCTGTAGGAACAAGCAGTGCAGTGAACTTTGCCATCCCGATACTTCCGCGGCGGACCGCCCGAAGACAGCCAACTCAGCGGACTAAGTTGTCTCTGCTCAAAGTTTGCACAATTTAGAGCAAAAAATTTGCATGATTCTAATCATGCGAGCGCAACGGAAGATGTACGGAATTCCATATTCGCTGAGCATTTACCTTGTTTTACACAGCCATCCACAGAAGCTTCCACAATTTTTAACAAATCGTTCATCAAACTGCCGTAAACAGTAGCTATTATGCGAAGCGGAGATGGAAAAAGCTCGTTTCAGAGCTTGCAATTCTTGTCGCCACGATTATGATTGTGGCCCAGGATTCCCAGTTTCCCGCCAGGGCCCTTAGTCTTCACAGGAGAGAGTTAATGAAGCCACTTTTTTTGATTTCAATGCACCGGATTTTGATGGCAGCGCTATGCGTCTTGACATTGGGCGCGCTACTTTCAGCACAGTCCACCACCGATGGCGCTATCGGCGGGACCATTTATGATTCCAACGGCGCCGTGATTGCGAAAGCGGAAGTAGTCGTGCGCAACAATGGAACAAACGCGGAACAAACGGTCGCTGCGGACGAGTCCGGCTACTACCGCGTCATCAAACTCCAGCCGGGATCATATACGGTCAGCGTGAGCCACCAAGGTTTTGCAGCATATAAGGCTGAGCAGGTAATCGTGGGAGTCGGCACGGTCACAGAAGTCTCGCCGCACTTGCAGGTAGGCACCACCACGACAACCGTGGATGTGATGGCGGAAGCGCCGCAGATCAACTACAACACTGCGGATTTTGCTCCTACGTTCAATCAGACGGCGATTGCCAACCTGCCGATTAACGGCGGTCGCTGGTCCAGCTTTGCTATTCTGACCCCCGGCGTGGTCAGCGACTCAAGCGGCTTCGGTTTGCTGAGCTTTCGCGGCATGAGCACGCTGCTGAACAACAATACCGTGGATGGCGCGGACAACAACCAGGCGTTCTTCTCCGAAGAGCGCGGACGTACGCGCGCGGGTTATTCAACGCCCATGACCGCGGTGGATGAATTCCAGGTGAACACTTCCAACTATTCGTCTGAATATGGCCGGTCAGCGGGCGGCGTGGTCAACACCGTCACCAAAAGCGGGACCAACAGCATTCATGGCGAAACGTATTATTACCGGCGCAACAACACCATTGGCGCGGCCAACGAGTTCACCACCATCCAGACGCAAACTTCTCCGGGCGTTTTTAATCCGGTCCATTTCAAGCCGACCGACCTGCGCGACCGCTGGGGCTTTGGCATTGGTGGGCCCTTCCTTAAAGACAAGCTCTTCTGGTTCCTGGCCTATGATGGCTTCCATCACAACTTCCCCGGAACCGGAGTAGCCAGCAGCCCAACCGCCTTTTTTGCTCCGCAGACGATAGCCTCAGCCAGCATTACCACGCTGGCAACTCGCTTGGGTGTGACACCGACGCAGGCCTTGGCGATCTACAACACCGACCTTGCCGGTCTGAACAGCATGTTGGGTCCAGTACCCCGCACGGGTGACCAGGACATCGTCTTTCCTAAACTTGATTGGCAGGTCAACCAGAAGCACCGTCTGTCAGTGTCCGTGAACCGCATGCGCTGGTGGTCTCCTGCTGGGATTCAAACCCAGGCTACAAACACCAACGCAATTGCCAGCTTTGGTAACGACTACGTGAAAGATACCTGGGGCGTGGCCAAGTTTGACAGCTTCATTACCGCTAACCTGTCGAACCAGGTACGCTATCAATACGGCCGCGATTTCGAATTCGAGAACGGCCAGACGCCCACGCCCTACGAGCAGGCCAATCTGCTACACACAGCCCTCAACCCCGGATATACGAATCCACTGGGGCTGCCGCCGCAGGTCTTTATCACCAACGGTTTCACGTTCGGCCTGCCCACGTTCCTGCTTCGTCCCAGATTTCCTGACGAGACCCGCCAGCAGATCGCGGACACCGTCAATTGGACGCACGGCAAGCACAGCTTGAAATTCGGCATGGATTACAGTCATGTCCATGACAACTCGCAAAACCTCAGCACACAATATGGCAGCTACAGCTACAGCAGCCTGCTGAACTATTTCACGGACCTGAATCGGACGAATGGCTGCCCGGGCGCCGTTGCCTGTTACACAACCTACAGCCAGGCTTTCGGTCCGCTGGGTTTCCAGTTCTCAACCAATGACTTGGCGTTTTTTGCCCAGGATGACTGGAAGATCATGCCGCGTCTGAGTCTCTCTTTAGGTGTCCGCTACGAGCGTGAACTCATGCCCTCGCCCTTCGCCAATCTGATCAATCCGTTGGTTCCTCAAACGGGGCAGATGCCCAACGACAGGAACAACATTGGTCCGCGCATCGGGTTTGCCTGGGATGTATTCGGTCACGGTAAGACGGTCCTGCGCGGCGGCTGGGGTATCTACTATGGCCGTATCATCAACTCCACCGTCTTCAGCGCCCTGACCGCAACCGGGATGGCTGGTGGCCAGACCTCCTTCAGCTTCTCTCCAACATCGGTGGGCGCGCCGGCTTTCCCGATCGTTTCTGCGACTCCGCCCGCCGGAGCGGGAAAGAACATCGCCTTCTTTGACGCCAACTTCCAGAACCCGCAAATCCGCCAGATGGATTTGACGCTGGAGCATGATCTGGGATGGGGGACTGTGGTTTCCGCCAGCTACCTGGGCAGCTATGGCCGCCAACTGCCTGATTTTATTGACACTAACATTACTCCGAGCAGCAGTACCCTTACTTACCAGGTTGCGGCCGGAGGCCCCCTCGCGGTCAACACCTACACAACGCCTCTGTTCAAACCGTTCAGTATTGCACCACCGCCGGTCCAGCCACGGCCTAATACTAACTTTGGCTCCATGACTGACATTGTCAGCCGTGTAGTCAGCAACTATCAGGCGCTGGTGGTTCAGGCCAACCACCGCATGAGCCACAGCATCCAGTTCTCGGCGAGCTACACCTGGTCGCATGCTCTGGACAACGGCGTCAACGGCCAGACTTTCAACGCAACCAATTCTCTGCTTGACCCGTTCAATCTGAACAAGGAGTACGGTAACTCTATCTACAACGTGCCCAGCCGCTTCGTCATGAATGCGGTCATCGATTCGCCGTGGCACGTTGGAGGATGGGCTCGGCATCTGGCCAATGACTGGGAGCTTGCCCCGATCTATCAGCTCCAGACCGGTCTGCCCTACTCTGCCGGCGTCAGTGGCTCCGCGCCGGGCGGCGCAAGCGTTGTTGCCATCAGCGGGGTCAACGGTTCGGGTGGCTCAAATCGTCTGGACATCGGCCGAAACACCTTCCGCCAGCCCGGCACGTGGGTAACGGATTTGCGGGTGACGAAGCGTTTTGCGCTTACGGAAAGGTACAAGCTGGAGCTGTCCACGGACTTCTTCAACTTGGCCAACAAACAGAATGTGACCGCGGTGAATACCACGGCCTACGGCATCGCTTCCTCGGGAACCATCACAAATACAAGCGGAGCAACTGTCGGTTGCACTGTCGCGGCCCCTTGCCTGACCTTCAACTCGGCAGCGCCTTTTGGGATGATCACCAACACCAACAGCAACTTTACCTATTCGCCGCGGCAGATCCAACTCGGCCTCCGGTTGAAGTTCTAAACGTACCGTAAACACAACACGCGCGGCAGCTTCGGCTGCCGCGTATTACTTAGGAGATATTTCTTAGGAGACAACGGGCCCGCATGAAAAAAGCCGCAGCCATTCTCGCTCTGTTCGCATTTCTTCCCACGCAGCTTTTTTCCTGGAGCGCCAAGGGGCATGCCATCATTGGGGACATCGCCAGCGCACGGCTGACGTCCGTCACCAAAAAGAACGTCAAATTGCTTCTTGGCGAGGACACCCTGGGTTCCATTGCGAGTTGGGCGGACGATGTCAGGAAGGACCGGGATGCATCCTACGGCTGGCACTTTGTCAGCATCCCGAAAGATGCTACTGGGTTTTCCGACGCGCGGGATTGCTTCCACCCGGATGAGAAACATCCCAGTTCGCAGACTGACCATCAAAACTGCGTGGTTGACCGGATTGAAATGTTTGAGAAGGTCCTGGCCGATGAAAACGCTTCACGCACGGACCGCATCGAAGCGCTCAAGTTTCTCGTCCACTTTGTGGGCGACATTCATCAGCCCTTGCACGCCATTGATGAAGCCCGCGGCGGCAATGATATTAAGGTCACGGTCTTCGGCTCCGGCGATTGCGGCAAGTATCCCTGCAACCTGCATGGGGTCTGGGACTACAGTCTGGTGGAGCACACCGGCTATGCTGAAGACCAATACGTACACCATTTGCAGGAACTGATCCGGACAAACCACCTGGAAGAAAAACCCACGGGACGTCCGGAGGATTGGGCCAATGAGTCTCTTCAGGACGCGCGCAAAATCATCGCCGATCATGGGGCTTCTATTGATGAAGGGTATTACCAGGCAAACATCAAACTTGTGGATGAAAGGCTGGCGCTGGCCGGGGTGAGGCTGGCGGCGGTGCTCAATGACACGCTGGGAAAAATTCCCACAAAAAAACTGGAGCAAGATCTCAAACAGCATTCGTAAAAACCTGGATCAGTTTTGTGTAAACTGCGTACCGCGCTGGACATACAACAGCAAGGCGCTGCCGCAGAAAGCACGGCCCGCAAAAATATCATGAGCGCAAAATTTTTCTTCCGCACCCTGACGGCAGTTTTAGTCCTTGGCTGCTTGCCTCTGCTTGCAACCGGCCCGCAAAAGGGCGATCACGCCACCCCGCCTTCCCCAGAGATTCTGCCCACGGGCATGAGCATTACGCCCATGGCAGCCAAAGGATCGACGTTCCAACCGCTCAATCCTGATCTGCCGGACTTGCCGGCGTTCACCGTGGACCATCCGATTACGACCGCCATCAGCCCCGACGGCAACACGCTATTGGTCCTCACCAGCGGATACAATCGCAATTTTGATGTGAAAGCCAAGAAGATCCCGGCGCAGTCGAACGAATACGTTTTTGTTTATGACATTGCCAAACAGACGCCGGTGAAGCGGCAGGTGCTGATGGTCGCCAACACCTACGCCGGTTTGGCATGGGCCCCCGACGGAAAACACTTTTACGTTTCCGGTGGCGCAGACGACAGCGTTCACCTGTTTGAACAGAGCAATGGAACTTGGACAGAACCGAGCGAGCCGATCAAGCTTGGCCACAAGAGTGGCCTCGGCATTGGCGAAAGAGATGGCGACAAGGCGGTGCCCAATCGTCCTGTCGCCGCTGGACTGGCGGTAAGCCCGAATGGCGCGCATCTTCTTGTGGACAACTATGCCAACGATTCGGTCTCTGTGATCGATCTTGCAGCAAGAAATGTTATTGCGGAATTGGATCTGCGTCCGGGGAAGAACGATCCTGCGCAAAAGGGCGTGCCGGGAGGCGAGTATCCGTACGGCGTGGTCTTCAAGGGCGATGACAAGGCTTACGTTTCCAGCCTGCGCGACCGTGAGATCGTCGCAGTCGACTTGCATGCCGCGCCAAAGATCACAGGCCGGATCAAAGTCCGTGGCCAGCCGGGTAAACTCATCCTAAACCAGGCGCAGTCGCTGCTATTTGCCGCCGCTGACAATAGCGATTCCGTCGTCATTGTTGACACGCGCACGGACCGCGTTGTGGCGGAGATCAAGACCACGGCGCCAGAGGGAATTTTTCGTAACCGTGGTGACTTCAAAGGCAGCATGCCCAATAGCCTGGCGCTTTCGCCAGACGAGAAAACGCTTTATGTAACCAATGGCGGAACCAATTCCGTGGCTGTCATTACGCTGGACCGCGATCCCGACGACAGCCGCGTAAGCGGCTTGATTCCCACGGGCTGGTATCCCACGTCCGTCAGTGTGGGGCATGGTGGCTCCGTCCTTTATATAGTGAATGGCAAGAGCAACGCCGGGCCCAATCCGGGCGGTTGCAGAAACAGCCTGGCAACATCCGGTGACAAGCCTTGTGCGCTGGCCCAGCAGTACGTGTGGCAACTGGAAAAAGGCGGGCTATCGGTTATGCCCCGCCCCAGTGGACCGGACCTTGCGGCCCTTACATTACAAGTGGCCCGGAACAATCACTTTCTGTCCTCTGCGATCAAGAAGAATGACCAGTCTGGCCCGACGTTTTCTTTTTTACGCAGCAAGATCAAGCACGTGATCTACATCGTGAAAGAAAACCGCACCTATGACCAGGTGCTGGGCGATCTGGAAAAAGGCAATGGCGATCCCAAGCTGGCTTTGTTTCCCGGGCCTATGTCGCCCAATCATCACGAACTGGCGCGGCGTTTCGTTACGCTGGATAACTTCTACGACAGCGGCGAAGTCAGCGGCAACGGCTGGAACTGGAGCACCGCCGCCCGCGCCACCGACTTGACGGAACGCACCATTCCCATGAACTACGCCGACCGTGGCCTTACCTATGACGTGGAAGGCGTAAATCGCGGCATCAACGTGGGCGCGCGCACAGCAGAAGACCGGGCGCACGGCAAGCTTGACGATCCTGATGACCAATTGCCGGGAACGGCTGACGTTGGCGCGCCTGACGGTCCAGAGGACGAAGCCGGCGCCGGCTACCTGTGGGATTCAGCATTGCGGGCCGGACTGAGCGTTCGCAACTACGGCTTCTTTGCCAACCTGGCGCATTATTCCGCCACTCCGGAAGGCGGCCCGCCCGTTCCGCTGCTGCACTCGCCCGCGCAGACCGGCACACAAGTTGCTTTTCCCGCCAACCCCCGGCTGCAAGACATTACGGACCTATACTTCCGCAGTTTTGACATGCGCTTTGCCGACTACTGGCGCTTCAAGGAATGGGAGCGGGAGTTTGACGATTACGTAAAGCGTGACAGCCTGCCCAATCTTGAACTGTTGCGGTTGCCGCGCGACCATTTCGGCAATTTCAAAGAGGCCGAGGACGGCGTGAATACTGTCGAAACTCAGATGGCGGACAACGATTACGCTCTCGGCCTGGTGATGGAAAAAATCGCGCACAGCAAGTATGCGCACGATACTCTCATCTTTGTAATCGAAGACGATGCTCAGAACGGCCCGGACCACGTGGATGCGCATCGCAGTATCGCTTATGTCGTTGGCCCTTATGTGAAGCAGGGCGCTGTGGTTTCCCAGCGGTACAACACTGTTTCCATGCTGCGGACGATTGAAGACGTTCTCGGAATCAAGCACCTGGGACTTTATGACGCTTTGCAGCCGCCGATGACGGAGGTCTTCTCCACCAAACAAAACACGTGGACGTATTCTGCCCGGGTTCCAGAAATCTTGCGGACAACCAAGCTTCCCCTCCCTGTGGTGGTGCCGCAAGAGAGGCCGGGCAAGCCCGCTTCCATCCGTTCTGGGCGCGATGCAAACTATTGGGCGGAGAAAACGCTTGGGTTTGATTTTTCCGTGGAAGACAAATTGGATTCCGGCGCCTTCAATCTGGTGCTGTGGAACGGCCTTAAGGGTGAAGACCAGGTCTATCCAGCGGAACGCGATGGCCGTGATCTGAGTAAAAACCGGCGGCAACTGTTGGAGCAATCCAGCAGAAGCCAGGGCGCGCAATGATTTTCGGTTCCTGCCCGGTTAGGCCGTTAAAGCCGTAGCAAATATTTAGCGAAACCAATGCCCCCAAAACCTGCACCGGTACGTTATCATTGAGATAATCAAGCTTGGCGGTCTTGTCCACCTGAAAAGGGCGAAGGTTATCGGTGCATAAGTATCCGCGCCTCATTGACGCAGGAACAGTAAAGGCCGGAGACGTACCGGCCTTATCACAAGAGGAATGCAAAAGTTTTTATGAGCACCCCTCCGCAGCATGATTTAGGTTCGCTAAGGATCGACGACCGCTCCCGCCGTGCCGGCAAGACAGGCAAACGGCTGGGACTGTTTGCCGCGGGGCTAGGAGCTCTGGTGGTGGTGAGTGGGCTGTTGCTTGCTTTCAGGACGCAAACACCATTGGTGGAAGTGGCGGCGGCCCGGCCCGCGGGAGATGCCCGAGCGGAAGCTCTGCTCAATGCCAGCGGTTATGTAACACCGCGCCGACGCGCAACGGTTGCCGCCAAAGTTACTGGCCGGGTAGAACAGATTTACGCTGAAGAAGGATTGCATGTGCGATCGGGACAGGTGCTGGCGCTGCTGGATTGCTCCCAGCCGGCCGCCGCGCTCACGTCGGCCAAGACCGATCGCGACGCCACGGCTGCGGCCCTCTCCGATCTTGAAGTCCAGTCCGCTAACGCCGAACGCGAGTTGAAGCGCTCAGACTCGTTGCGTAAGTCCGGCGTAGTCAGTGAGCAGGCGTTGGATACGGCGCGCACCACGGCGGAAAGCCTGCGATCCAAGATTGCGCTCACCAAAGAACAGATACGCGCTGCCGCGGCGCGTATCGAAGTCTCCCGGCAAGACGTGGACAACTGCACCGTGCGTGCGCCGTTTGACGGCATCGTGGTTTCCAAAGACGCTCAGCGTGGAGAGATGGTCTCGCCGATTTCGGCGGGCGGCGGATTTACACGCACCGGCATCGCAACGCTGGTGGACATGAACTCGCTGGAAATCGAAGTCGACGTGAATGAATCTTATATTGCGCGCGTCAAGACAGGGCAGAAGGTGATCGCCACGCTCGATGCTTATCCAGAATGGCAGATTCCTTCCCACGTCCGGACGGTGATCCCAACGGCGGACCGGCAAAAAGCTACGGTGAAAGTGCGGGCGTCTTTTGACAAACTAGACCCAAAAATTCTGCCGGACATGGGCGTGAAAGTTGCGTTCCTGAGCGACGAACCGCCGCCGTCCAAAGGCAAAACCACAGAAGCCAAGGCGTTGGTCCCCAAGAGCGCGGTGCACAGTGATGGTGAACGCCAAGTGGTATTTCTGGTGCGCGACCAGAAACTGGAGCGTCGAGCGGTAAGCCTGGGTGCGGAACACGGCGCGGATGTTGAGGTGATTGCCGGCGTCTCTCCCGGAGACATGCTGGTGGTGAAGGGTGCGGAAAAGTTGCGCGAAGGACAAGCAGTGGAAGTGAAGTAGGAGGGGAAACGAATGGTACGTGTTGATGGACACGGCGGCCCGGCAAGCCTGATCCAGGCTAGAGGGCTGGGCAAAACATATTCTCGTGGCGGCGAGCAGATTCACGTTCTGCAAGCGCTGAACCTGGACGTGGAACAAGGCGAGTTCGTTGCCTTCATGGGGCCGAGCGGTTCCGGCAAGACCACGCTGCTCAACCTGCTGGGCGGCCTGGATGTTCCTTCCGCCGGAAATATTACGGTGGCGGGCGATGAGATCACACATATGTCGCGCAGCAAGCTTACGCAGTGGCGCGCTCGCCACGTTGGTTTTGTCTTCCAGATGTACAACCTGATTCCCGTACTCACGGCCTTTCAGAACGTGGAGTTGCCGCTGCTGCTGACCAGTCTCTCCAAAACGGAGCGGAGCAAACATGTGGAAGCGGCGCTGGGCATGGTTGGGCTGTCTGATCGCATACACCACTACCCGCGGCAGTTGTCCGGCGGGCAGGAGCAGCGCGTGACGATTGCCAGGGCCATCGTCTCTGATCCAACGTTCCTGCTCTGCGACGAGCCCACCGGCGATCTTGACCGCAAAGCCGCCGACGAAATCATGGAACTGATTCTCCGCCTGGTGAAGGAGTACAAGAAAACCGTGCTGATGGTCACGCACGATCCCGTTGTGGCCCAGCGCGCCGATATCACTCTGCACCTGGAGAAAGGCGTCCTGGTGGAAGCGGACAAACCTCAAGGAGTAGCAGCAGGAGGTGTGCGATGAAATTCAGCGGTCTCATTCTGGCCAATCTCTTTCGCAAGAAGATCCGTTTTCTCTTGACCATCGGCTCATTCGCCGTGGCGCTGTTTCTGTTCGGCGTGCTGGCGGTGGTCAAGGTCGCTTTCAGCCAGGGCATTGACGTTGCCGGCGCGGACCGTCTGGTGGTGATCAACCGGGTTTCCATCATTCAGCCACTGCCGCTGGCTTATCGTGACCGCATTCTGCGCATCCCCGGCGTGCAGGGGATTACGTTTGATAACTGGTTCGGTGGCGTCTACCAGGATGAACGCAACTTCTTCCCGCAGTTCGCCATTGACGTGGAAAACCAGCGGAAGATTTTTCCGGAGATGGAACTGCCGGACGACCAATGGCAGACTTTTCTCAAAGACCGCCAGGGGGCCATCGTCGGCGCGAGTACAGCTGAGCGGTTCCACTGGAAGGTGGGCGACCGCATTCCCATCCGCGGCACATTCATTCCCGGGACTTGGGAATTCAATCTTGACGGTATTTACCACGGCAAGCGGCGCGGTGACGATGAGACCCAGTTCTGGTTCCAGTGGAACTATCTTGAAGAGCGCAAGCCTGACCGGCTCAAAGGCCAGGTTGGCTGGTACACCGTGAAACTAGATAGTCCGGACAATTCCTTGCGGGTCAGCAAAGCGATTGACGCTGAGTTCTCCAACTCTCCTTATGAAACGCACACGGACACGGAGAAGGCCTTTGCCGCGGGCTGGGTGAAGCAATTCGGCAACATTCAATTTCTTATCATGTCGATTGGCGGCGTGGTGTTCTTCACGCTGCTGCTTGTAACCGGCAACACCATGGCGATTGCCGTGCGTGAGCGTACTACGGAACTCGCCGTGCTGAAAGCCGTAGGCTACTCTGACCGGTTTGTGCTGCTGTTCGTGCTGGCTGAGTCCTTGGTCATCGCTGTCATCGGCGGAGGGCTGGGCTTGGGATTGGCCAAGCTCTTTACTTTGGGAGGCGATCCCACGCGCGGGCTGCTGCCTTTCTTCTACCTGCCGGGCCAAGCGGTGATCGTCGGCTTCTTCCTGACGCTGGCCATCGGCGCCGCCAGCGGCCTGCTGCCCGCGATTGGGGCAATGCGCATGCGCGTGGTCGACGCGCTACGGAGAGTGTGACATGGCAATTCCGGTGGTTTACAACTTGCGCAGCGTGAAAGAACGCTGGACTTCCTCCGTGGTTGCCGTGCTGGGGATTGCCGGCACCGTCGGCGTGTTTATCGCCATGCTTTCCCTGGCTTTTGGTTTCAAGGCAACGCTGGTATCGTCCGGAGCCTATGACAACGCCATGGTGAGGCGCGCTGGCTCAACGTCAGAGATGGACTCCTCCGTTTCGCTGGAGCAGGTCAAGATCCTGGAAGAAGAAGCCGGCGTGGCCCGCTCCGCCGGCGGCGAACCCTTGGTCACCCCGGAAGTTGTGGTCATTGCGCCGTTCCCGCTTATTTCCACGGGGACGGACGCCAACGTGCAGATCAGGGGCGTATCTCCGCGGGCGCTTGGGGTCCGCAGCAAGATAAAAGTCGTTACCGGAAGTTTTTTTCATCCCGGGCTGGCGGAACTGGTAGTCGGCCGCAACGTGGCGGGGACGTATCGCGGGCTTGAGATCGGCGACTCAGTGAAATTTGGCGGCGGAACATGGCGTGTGGTCGGCGTGTTTGACGCCGGCGGCTCCGCTTTTGATTCTGAAGTGTGGTGCGATGCCCGCGTGCTCAACCAGATTTATCACCGGCCGGAAAACGTCTTCCAGTCGGCTACCGTGCATCTCGATTCACCGGATTCGTTTCAGCGGTTCAAGGACGCCGCCACCGCGGACCCGCGCCTCACCGTGGACGTGAACCGTGAAGTTGAGTATTACTCCAAACAGTCGCGCGTTCTGACCACGCTGATCCTGGTGCTGGGTGGAATTGTTGCCGTAGTGATGGGTGTGGGCGCGATTTTCGGCGCGCTCAACACTATGTATTCAGCGGTAGCGGAACGCTCGCGTGAGATCGCCACTCTGCGCGCGCTGGGCTTTGGCGCCGGCAGCGTGGTGTTTTCCTTCATGATTGAAGCGCTGCTGATTTCTTTCGTCGGCGGGGCGCTCGGCTGCATTGCCGTGCTTCCGCTCAATGGGCTCACCACCGGGGCCATGAACTGGCAAACGTTCTCCCATCTGGCATTTGCCTTCCGGGTCACGCCATTACTTTTGGGATTTGGAATTATTTTTGCGCTCGTCATGGGCGTGTTCGGTGGACTACCGCCGGCAATCCGCGCGGCCCGGCGTCCAGTGGCACCGGCGTTGCGGGCCATGTAAGCGGACATCCGCTGGGATTTGGGTAAGCGCCGCCTCCGCGAAGGTGCAGCCGCATGTTGTAATTACTTCTAAAGACATTGGTCATTTCTGCCGATAGACTCCGCAAGGAGCCGTTCGCTGGGAAGCATCCCAGCGACGTGAGTGCTAGCTGTGCTCCCAGGACGGTCGAAAGAAACCATGGCAATTCTCCAGGCTCCTTCAGATAAAGCTACTCCAGATAAAGAAGAGCGAGTGTCACATCAGCGACTCCGGGTGATAGCGGCGGATGACGACCCAGCCTCTCGGGAGCTGGTAAATTACTTGCTGGAGAACTGGGGATTTGATGTCTGTCCAGCCTCCAATGGAGTTGAGGCCTGGGAGCTGTTGCAAGCTCAAGATGTTCCGACCATTGTAATTCTTGACTGGAACATGCCTGGATTGGACGGCCTTGAGGTATGCCGCAGGATGAAGGCCCTCAAACGGGTGCATTACGTCTATGTAATCCTGCTCGCAGCCAAGCACGGAATCCAGTACGTGGTTGAAGGACTCGGGTCCGGAGCAGACGACTATATCTGCAAACCATTTGATCCTGCCGAGTTGGAAGCACGGCTGCTTGTCGCCGAACGAATCATCTCTTTTCAGGCAGGTCTTATCATCTCTCAGAGGCGCACGGCGCTTGCGACCCGGATCGCGTCTACAGGTGTATGGGAATGGGACCTAAGCAGCAACATCATCATTTGGGACGACTTGATGTTTGAAATCTATGGCCTGGCGAAAACGGTTCCCGTGTCGTATGAGACCTGGGCCACGGCGGTCCACCCCGGCGACTTGCCTCATGCTGAAGACTGGCTGCACCGGGTCATCGACGAAAAGGCGGAGAACCACAACGAGTTCCGCATCATCCGTCCGGATGGTTCTGTGCGGCATATTCACGCGGCATGTCAAGTCATTCTGGATGACCGCCAGCAAGTCGTTCGCGTGATCGGTTTCAGCCTGGACGTTACCGAACGAAGGCTGGGGGAAAGGAAACTCAAAGAGCAGGCAGAGTTGCTCAATCTTGCTCACGATGCAATCGCGGTGCTCACCCCGGAAGGCAAGATTGTTTTTTGGAACGTTGGAGCACAAGACATTTATGGATGGTCGGCAGTGGAGGCCTTCGGACGGCAGGCACAGGAACTCTTGCAAACCAGGTATCCAATTGCCTCGGATGAGATCCACGCAATTCTGGAGCGGGAGGGAAAATGGGATGGCGAGTTGATCCATGTCACACGGAACGGTAAGAGCATTATCGTGGCGAGCCGCTGGACGCTCCAGCGAGATGACCGCGGAACAGCTACTGCGATCCTGGTTATCAATCGTGACATTACTCCGCGCAAGCAAGCGGAGGCCCGGCTCAGGGTGCGGGAAGCAATCACCTCCATTCTGGCTGATGCAGAAAGCCTGGAGGCCGCGACGCCCCGGATTATCAAGGCCGTATGTGAATACATGCAATGGCAAGTAGGCACGCTGTGGGGAGTTGATACTCACGCGCAGTTACTGCGATACGTGGAAGGTTATGCGGACAAGCACACTGAGGAATTCGAGCAGGCGAGCAGAAAAATGAACATCCAGCACGGACTAGGCTTGCCAGGACACGTCTGGCGCAGTGGTATCCCTGCATGGATTGAAGATTTAGTGACCGATACCAACTGTCCCCGTGCCGCGGCTGCCGGGAAGTGCGGTCTGCATGGCGCGTTCGCGTTCCCCATCCTCTACGGCGGGCAGGTCCTCGGGGTGCTCGAATTTCTTAGCGGCGAGCATCGGCCGTGCGACCCCGAGACTTTGGAGATGTTCGCATCCATCGGGAGCCAGATCGGCCAGTTTATTCGGCGGAAGCGGTTCGAACTGGCTCTTGGAGTGAGCGAAGAGCGGTATCGTAATCTGGTGGAATCCAGCAGCGCCCTGATTTGTACCCACGACCTGGATGGAAAAATACTTTCCATCAACCCGGCCGCAGTGCGCGCTCTGGGGTATGCCGTCGAGGAATGCATCGGAAAAAACATCCGAGATCTGCTGGTTCCCGCGGCAAAGCCCAATTTCGCAATCTACCTCAACGCCATCGCAACCCATCAGGTTGATAGCGGGAACATGCCCTTGATCGACAAGCAGGGGCGTCAACGCACTTGGATGTATACCAACCGCCTTATGCGTGAGGAGGGCAAGCCTTCCTACGTTTTGGGGCACGCGCAGGACATTACCGAGCAACTGGAGAGCCGAAAAGCCCTTCGGCAAGCGCAAGAGTTAGCACTTGAAATGGAGAAGAGTCTCTCCCGTAGCGACGCCCTTACCGGTTTGGCCAACCGCCGGGCTTTTTACGAAACCACGGAGATCGAGCGAAAGCGCGCGGCCCGGTATTCGCGTCCATTAAGCCTTGCCTACATCGATCTCGACAACTTCAAACAGGTCAATGATCGGAACGGCCATGAAGCCGGCGACCGGGTACTGGAGCTTGTTGCGAGCGTCCTGCACAAGAACGTCCGGGCGGAATCCGTGGTGGCCCGGCTGGGTGGGGATGAGTTCGCGCTGCTCCTGCCGGAAGCCGACCACGTCGCCGCGAACTTCGTGATCAACAAGCTTCATAACTTGCTCACCAAAGCCATGCAGGAGAAAAATTGGCCGGTCACATTCAGCATAGGCATGATCACGTATGAAAGACCACCGGAAAGCACCGAGCAGATGGTACACGCGGCGGACGAACTCATGTACACCGTGAAGCACGAAGGCAAGAACCGCGTTGCCAGTTCCGTGATAACCCAACCCGGGTCGAACCTGTGGGTGCATTAAAGGTGGAGCTAACTCACTCGCCTCAAGCCCGGCGCAGTTCCGGAGCAATCAGATCAATGTTGTCGCCGAGCGGTTCCGCCTGCCGGACAGACCGGGAAGAAGCCGCTTTCAGCGCTGCGCCGCGGACACTGTCATCGAACTTGTCGTTGGCCGCAATTCTGGTAAGCAACTCTCGCGCTGAATCATGGGTCACGGCGGCCACCACTTTGATCACCATCATGAGTGGAGCGTTACTGCCGGGCACAACGGAATTGCAATACTTTTCCAGGCCGGGCAAGCTTTCCAGGTCCGCGTGATACATCAGTTCGCAGAGGGCGTCCTCAAGCAATCCGCGGGAAAGCAAGGGAAGAGCATTCGCGATCAATGCGGTCTTTCCGGGCAACCGGCTATCCATTACCGCACGCAACGCCGACTTTTGCACGCGCTCGTCTTTAGGCTCAAACATCGAAGACTCAAACACGGGCGCGATATGCAGCAGGAGTTCCGGGTCTTTAAGTTCGCCTAGAAGTTTGCAGGCATTGCGAACCACAAACCAGTCTTTGTGCTGCAAGCGCTGTCGTGCTGCCGGCAGACTGGCGTGACCAATCCGGCCAAGCAATCGCATGATGGCCAGACGGTTGGCCGCCGCAGGCTCATTGTCCAAAGCCACAAAAATGCGTTCAAGCGCTCCCGCATCGGCCCAGCGCAGTACGCAGGCAACGGTGCGCGTCCAAGCGGCGTCATTCTTCTTATCCAGGAACATCTCCGTAATGCGGTCCACGGCGGACGGTTGGAGCAGATTGGAGAGGGCCGGCTTACAGCAAAGAGTATGCGACGCTGAATCGTGCGCGGCGCTCTCTTCCAGCGCCTCACCCACCTTCTGCACCAGCGCAAAATTTTCATAAGTGGCTGCGATCTTGGCCAGTGTAACCAGAGCGTTGACTACCTGCACGTGGACCAACTGGTTCAGTTTCCTAGAGCCGATGGCCTGCGTAAGACAGGCCGCGGCTGCATCCCAGAACTCAGCCTGCGTGGCCGCCAGGCTGCGCAATAGTTCCGGCAGTCGGCTTACTTCCTGTATCTCCAGCAAAAGATAGTCATCAAAAATAGAAAGGTACTGCGTGCCAAGAGCAACCGCGTCCTCTGGATTCCCCTGCCGGATCAGCTCCTTAATCAGGTCCAGACAGCGGCGAAACTGCGCTGGAGTAAAGTGGGTCATGGCCAGCAAGTCGCGCAGTTTTTGTTTGGGCGTAAGCGTGATCCAGCGCAGCTCTTCCTGGATGCGGTCCAAAGTGTGTTTGGGTAGCGCATATTCTTTGGCGAACTCGGCCAGCTTTTGCGCGAGACGGCCCGCGGACTGTGTAGCCTGAAGGCTGCGCATCAGCACACGAAAAACTTTTTCCTCCACCACAACGGCTTCTTCTCCAGACGGAGTGCCCACCAACCTTCGCAGCGCCCAGCGCAAAGCCGTGTCTTCAAATACTTCCGTGGTCACTTCTTCCTGTGTGGGTTCCGAGTTCTGCGCTGGTCCCGGCATCAAGTTTGAAGCGACAAAACCCGGGCGCACATTACGAAGCATTTTGGCCAATTCAACATAAGCCTGTTGCGGGTCTTCTTCCGGGTTCTTCAGCGAGGCGTCAAACTTCTGTTCCACCACGCGCTGCATCTCCATCAAGTAGCCGCTCCCAGTGCCTCCGGTGCCTCCGCCGTTGTAAACGCTGTTGTTGTAAACGCCGGCTATTCCGCTATTGCCGTTGCCACTGCCTTCGCTGTATCCGCCGCCGCTGCCGGCAGCGCTTGCGTCCATCTGCGACAAGATGGACTCGATCCCGTGAGAACCGGCATTCATATTGCTTAGCGCCTTGGAAATGAGATATTCCTCTGATCCCATGTCCAGCACGGTGTCACCGTCCTCGTTGCGGGTCTCTGACCTGGTTGCCGGAAAAATCCTGACAAAATCAAGCTGCTTTTGTTCCAGAAACGGCAACAGCCCGCCATTCTCTTCAATCACTTTTGCATGGGTAGAAATTGCGCCGATGGCGTTTCTGTAGGCCGCCAGTGTGATGCCGGCTTCAAACGTAATCGCCCCGATGCCGCGCTTCAGAAGTTCATTCTCAAGGGGCTTAAGGCTGTCTTCCGCGGTCAGAATATTGTTGAGCAGAACGCGCTGATCGACAAAGCCAAGCGTAAGATAGCGCGACTGCTTGACCAGCGGGTTAAGAAACTCATAGCTTCGCTGTAACATTCCGGCAGCGCTTTTGTGGTCCGCCGAGAACATGTTGACCATCTTGACCAGCGTTTGCAAGGACCGCGCAAAACGGATTCCCTGCATCTTGAATTGCTTCTTATCTTCCATACCACAAATACCTGGAGGCCGGGATTAGCCACCATTCCTATTAGAGTCTTCCAATATGTTGGTTATATCTTTGTTCGGTGTGGAAGGGATACGTTACAAAAGTAAGCCATTGGCCGGGGAGTGGTTACTGTAGTTTGCTTTGCGGTGAAACGGTTTGAAGGGTAAAGCCAGCCGGCCAACGCGCGGTAAGGCTAGAGACAAGAAAGAGGAGCGCCCAAATAGAGTAGGGACTCCTCTTCGGCAAGATTAATAATGGTAGAGATCAGAACGGGCTGGGGCTAACGCTGTCTTTGGTTGGTGCCGCGCCTCTGGCGCTCGCCGAATCTTTTTTCTCGTTAATCCACCGCTTCACGGTGGGCTAACTTCGCAACGCGCCTCTGGCGCTGTGAACCTGTTAACTAACGACCAAAAGCTTCCCCAAAACCCTTCACTAAGCTTCAGCAAAACAAAAATGCCGCACCGGCTAAAACCCGATGCGGCATTTTTAACTCTACAGCGTTACCAAACGTGACAGGCTTTTTCGCTTACCATCTTCTGGCCCGGTTTGCAGCCAAAGGCATTGGCAAAGTCGGCGCTGTTCTGCAACGTGCCGTTGGTCCTGTACTCACCCGGAGAATGCGGATCAGTCTTGGCCAGCAGGCGCGAGCTTTCTGGTGTTGCGTTCTGGCACCAGACCTGGGCAAAGCCGATAAAGAAACGCTGCTCCGCGGTGAAGCCGTCTTTCTCTTTCGCGGCCAGGGCGTCTTTAGCCATAGCTTTGCGCAGCGCCATCAACGCAATGTGGAGGCCGCCGTTGTCAGCGGTGTTTTCACCCAGAGTCAGCCGGCCATTCAGGTGCACGTCATCGACGGCGACGAAGGAGCTGTACTCATCGGCAACGCAGGTAGTGCGCTTGTCGAACTCCTGCTTGTCGGCGTCTGTCCACCAGTTGGTCAGGTTGCCGTCCGCGGCGAACTTGCTGCCTTGGTCGTCAAAGCCGTGGGTGAGTTCGTGGCCAATGACCACGCCGATGCCGCCAAAATTCACGGCGTCATCAACGTTTTTGTCAAAGAAAGGCGGCTGCAAAATGCCCGCCGGGAAGTTGATGTTGTTCTCCGGAGGATTGTAGTAGGCGTTTACGGTGGGCGGCGTCATGCCCCATTCTTTCTTGTCCACCGGCTGGCCGATCTTGCTGAGGTTGCGCTTGATCTCAAACATCCGCGCGCGTTGGGTATCGCCCAGCAGATCGCCGCGAGCGATCTTGACGGTGCTGTAATCGCGCCAGTTGTCAGGATAGCCGATCTTGTTGCTGATGGCCTGGAGTTTGACGCCAGCTTGTTTCTTTGTCTCCGGGGTCATCCAGTCCAATGCCTGGATGTCATCACCCAGCGCTTCTTCCAGTGCGTTCACCATTTTCAACATGCGCGCTTTGCCGTCGGCGCCAAAAGTTTCCTGCACATAGGACTGGCCTAGGGCTTCGCCCAGCAGGCCGTCTGTCACCTGCACGCAGCGTTTCCAGCGCGGCTGGAGTTCCTTAGCTCCGCTCAGAAACTTTCCATAGAAGCTGAAGTTTTCCTCAACGAAAGGCTGGGAAAGCAACGCCGCGGCAGCGCGGACCGCATGCCAGCGGAGATAGCTCTTCCAATCAGCGATGGAGACGGAATCAATGGCCGGGCTGACTTTCTGGAAGAAATCCGGAGGCACCACGTTGACTTCAGTAAAAGCCGGTCCACCTCTGGCGGCAAAAAAACGGGCAAACTGGAAGCTAGGCGCCAGCGTTGCCAGCTCCGTGACCTTCATCTTATGGTCGCGGTTCTTGGGGTCGCGCATCTGGACGCGTTTGAAAGCGGCGTCAGCAAGCTTGGTCTCGATGTCCATCACCGCTTGCGCTTCTTTCTTGGCGGCGTCGGGCGTGTCACCAAGGAGAACGAACATGTTGCCCACGTGCTCCAGATATTTCTGGCGCGTCTCTTTCGACTTGTCGTCGGTGTCGAAATAATAGTCGCGGTCAGGAAGACCGAGTCCGCCCTGGTTAATGTTCGCGATTTGCGTGCTGGCATTGTGCAGGTCCGGCCCGGAGCCAAATCCAAAGAGCACCGGTGCGCCAATCGATTGCAGGTACGCCATGGTGTCAATGAGTTGGTCCTTGGTGGAGATGGCGGCAATGCGGTCCAGTTCAGGCTTCAAGGGGGCAACGCCCTTGGCGTTGACGGTAGTTTCATCCATGCAGGACTGGTACATGTCGCCGACCTTCTGCATCACCGGAGTGCGCTTGGGGTCGTTGGCTGAGGCCTTTTCCAGGATCTGCTTCAGGATCTGGCGATTGTATTCGGCCAGTTCGTTGAAGCGTCCCCAGCGCGACTGATCGGAAGGAATAGGGTTGTTCTTGCGCCAGTTGCCGCAAGCGTACTGGTAGAAGTCCTCGCACGGGGCCACGGTCTTGTCCATGGCGCCAAGGTCAAAGGACTTGGGGCGGGCGATCGTTGTTTCGCCAGCGCCGGCGCCAGACGAAGCAGAAACGGTGTCCGTCGCTACCGTTTTTTGTTCGCTATTGGTCTGCGCCACCGCGGCCAGCGTCCCTAGGAGCACGGTGAGTAAGGTTCTTCTCCAAAACATATTTTGCCTCTTCAGATTTTGCCTCTTCTTAAGGATGGATTTCAGGAAACTGGCAAGTCTATGCCGAATTGGGCTGGGTGTAAACCAAGGCAAAAACCCTAGAACAAGCGCGGGAGCACTCGTAAAAAGCGGCCAGATCCAACGTTTCCAGGATCAGCAACGACGAAATATCCTCACGAGCTTCCGATAATCACTCCAGCCACAAACACCAGGACGCCGCCCAGGACCACCTGCAACGTAGCCGAAAGCAGAGGCGATTCCATGTAACGATGGCGTATCCAGGAAATGATCCCCAGCTCAACCATGACCACCACCACCGCCACCGCGGTTGCCAGCTTGAAGGATGGGATCAAGAACGGAAGCGTGTGCCCGATGCCGCCCAACGCCGTCATCAGGCCGCAGACCAAGCCGCGCACCCACGGATGACCGCGGCCGGTAAGGCTGCCGTCATCGGAAAGCGCTTCGGCGAATCCCATGCTGATGCCCGCGCCAATGGAGGCCGCCAGTCCCACGGCAAAAGCCGTGTGCGTGTTGCGCGTGGCAAAAGCCGCGGCAAACACCGGAGCCAGGGTTGAAACCGAACCGTCCATGAGCCCAGCCAGGCCGGGCTGGACAATTTGCAGCAAGAACAAACGCCGGTTGGCTGCATCTTCTCCGCTGATGGTGGCAGCGTCCAGGTTGTCACGGCCAAGCTCATCAGCTTTGTGCTCGTGCGTGCGCTCTTCCTGGGCCAAATCGTTCAGCAGTTGCCGGATGCTTGCATCCTGCGTCCGTGACGCGGCCTTTTCATAAAAATGGCGCGTTTCCACTTCCAGGGTCGACGCCTGGCGGCGCACTGCTTCCAAGCGCAGCGGTTGCGTGAGCCATATCGGCCGGCGCGCAGCAAATCCTTTTACGTCCTGACGGCGGATGAGGGGAATATGCTCGCCGAACTTGCTCTGATATAGCTCGATCAAACGGCGACGGTGCGTCGACTCCTCCGCCCGCATCCCGTCAAACATGGCGGCGGTGGCGGGAAAATCGTGGCGCAGGCCTTCAGCAAAATCGCTGTACACGCGCTCGTCTTCTTCTTCAAGAGAAATTGCCAGAGCAAGTATTTCCTGTTCAGAAAGGCTTTCAAAGCTTCGCATAGGTTTCCATTTGTTTTCGATTCACGCTCATTGAAGCATCATTTTACATGTCCATCGAACAAGAAATGCGGGAGGGAGCAATCTAACGATCCGCGAGTATCCGGGCAAATCCGCGGTAAGTTTTGTTTGCGGTCTCTCTTGTTTATGGACTTGGAAAATGTGCGGGGAAATGCGGAGCCCTTGATTTTATTTGGGTCTGGACGGCCCGATTTGAAGTCAGGCCTCACACGAATCGTATTTTTGAAATAAGGTCTAGATCGGTTCCAGAGTTGCTGTGCTGGAAAGGAATCACCGCCGGGGGCGGCGGTGCCACACGGCTCTCGGAGTACCAAGCACAATGAACAACGAAAAGTTTGTGGCCCAGCCGCCCTCGGCTGGGTTTAGACACCATAAAACTGAGGGTACACCTGCGTAGGAACCGCTCTGATCTCAAAGCAGAACCGGGTGCTGCCAAGCCCGGCCCTATTTGGGAGGAGCCGCGGTTCGCGCGGTTCCTGCGTTGGTCTTGGCTGGTGCTGGCGGTACGACAAACTTGTCCATGTATTCTTCCAACTTGGCGCGGTTTGCAGCGAGGTAGGCGGGATAATCTTTGGCGATGCCCTCGTCTCCAAGCCTGAAGAGCACGTAGGCTTCCAGGGCACTGGCCCGCTGCAATTTCAAAAGGAGCAGCAGAGACTGGTCCTCCGTCACCTGTTCCGCCGTATCGATGTTGCCTCTCAGCTTCTCCAGAACTCTGATCGCCGCGGTGAGGGCTTCGGTTTCCTCCGCAAGGCTATGCCTGTATTGGGGTTCCTGGGGAAAATGCTGCTTGAACTTGCGCTGTTTCCAGTCCGCGCGAACCAAGTGATACACCTTCCATGCATCGGAGACGTCTTTAGGACGTTCGGGAAAGAGCTTGAAATCGAACACCGGTTCGTCTTTCTTATTTGGCCCGGGATCCGGGATGTTGACGGAGGTAAAGTCAAGCGCAACGTGATTGACGTTGGCCCATGCCTTCAGGTCGCGCCAGACCATTCGGTTATAGGGTTCGGCCACCGCAGCGTGAATCATCATGGTACGGGCCTTGGCCATGTCCCCTCGACTGGCCAGCATTTCAGCATAATAGCGGTAGCCAGTCTCGATATTGGGGTCAAGCTGAGTGGCTTTCTCATACCACTCTCCGGCCCTGGCAAAGTCGTTTTTCTTATGAAAAGCGTTTCCCATGAAGAGCACAGCAGCGTAGTTCTTGGGTTCCAGTTCCACCGCTTTGGAATAGTTCTTGATCGCTTCGTCAAAATCGCGACGGGAGAAAGCGGCTTCTCCGGCACGCATGGCTTGTTCCACCGCTGGATTCTCCGAGAATTGAATGTCCCCGCTGTCCGGCATTTCCCGCAAAAGCTGTAGGAGGTTTTGCGCCAGCGGGCTAAAGCTTCCCGATTTTTCCAGAAGATCTTTGGCACGCAAACGTTCTTTGCCTGCTGATTGTTGGTCCGTCAAGGTGGCTGCATGGCGAACCAGAGACGCTGCCAGGGCCACCACAACTTCCTGGTCTCCCGGGTCCTCCCGCGTCAAGTCTTCCAACAGCGGCAGAGCTTCCAGTCGCTTGCCTTGATCAAAGAGCTGCATTGCCTGCTGGCGCTTAGCCTGGTAGGCTGCATCCCCCTGGGTGTGGGCGGGCGCAGTGTGGGTGTGGACATGCTCCTGCGCGCAGGCCAGTGTGACGACGATGCCCAGGAGCGGCATAAGAACAAGGGCTTGTAAACGATGGAACCTCATAAAACTCCCCAACCACGCCAAAAAAACACCCCACCATTTTAAAGGTTGGGGCAATAGTTCTGTCACTCGCGATGTTGTCATAGTGCCTGGTGAATAACCTTCAAGGAAGGCGGAAGAGGAGGGCTTGTGCGCCCTTTCTCTTCCACCTCCTCAAAGTTACCTTCCCGTTACTTCTGCTCGGGCATAGGCATCGGCATGGGCGTGCTGCCGGTGCCAGTGCCGGTTGCGGGCATGGACCCGTGATCGTGGGCCGGCTTGGTGGCCGGAGTTGAGTAGCGCGCTGCTGCCGGGGTTCCGGCATCTTTATTTCCAGGCGCGTCGTTGAGCATGGTCTCGCAGTTGAGACACGGTTCGAGGTCTTTCACAATCGTCATCGGCCGCATCATGTCATTGTCTTCGTGGTCGAGAATATGGCAGTGCCATACGTAACCCGGCCCCTTGGTTGGGTCAAACGGGAACGTATTTTTCCCGGGGAACAGATTCGCCTCCAGCACCTCCTGCGGCGCCAGGCGGATCCGGATTCGAGTGACCGAAAACGGCGGAGCAAGGAAGACATCTTTCCAGCCAGCCTCACTCGGCGTGGGCGGAACCCCTTGCGTGGGGCAACCGCTGGTTGGGTCTGGGTGTGTGCAACTGGTGGTGTCGCTCGGATCGAACAGGAAATCACGCGGCCTGCCGTCCCCGGTGTCTGTTATCGTCTCCACGTTGATTCTGACCGGTGGATGATCCAGAGGAAGTTCTCCCTGGATGCCATCGGCGTTCAAGTTCTTCCGCTCCCAGAAATCCTTGAAGCGGTCGCGGTCGATAATCTGCCGGTCTTCCAGCTGAAACTCGACCAGGTGAATGTGAATAGGATGGGCATCTTCCGTCAGGTTCTGGAAGTACCACGCTTCCGTCGTGCCGACCCTGGGCAACTCAGTGACAGCTTCATCAAAATGCCGTCCGTCAATGAGTACCGCCACGGGACCGCCATCGGCTTCCTGCTCGTTGAGCGTGAAGATCTTTGGGTTCCCGATGTTCGGGGTCTCAATCAACGTGGGAACGGTGATCAGTGTGGCGGGCAGGGCATGCGGATGCACGGCTGTGGTGTTCTGCACCGTGAATTGCATGACCACACCCGAGTTTCCATCGACCGGATCGCCGCCGGGGAAGGGCGCATTGGCGGAGTTCGTCATGACGATCTTCGTTCCGGGCGCCAGGTTGGAGAAGTCGACCAGAATGTCCACGCGTTCGCAGATTGCCATGAATATTGAGGTCAACGTGGCGGGTGCTGGCAGGTAGCTGCCGTCGGCGCCGACTTGTATGAAGGGCACGGGCTGGTGGGTGGTTTGATTCACAAGCTGCAAGTTGTAGAAGCGCGCATTGGAACCATCGACGATGCGGAACCGGTACTGATGCCGCTGCACGTTCATGTTCGGCCACGCCTTGCCATTGACCATGATGACGTCGCCAAAATACTCAGGGACCCAAAATGGGTGGATGTCAGGGTTGTCGCCATCGATGTTGAACTGGATTGAGCCATCGCTGTTGAACGCTCTATCCGTCAGCATGAGAGGCATTTCGAACTGGCCCGAGGGAAGGAGCGGGGCAATGGTATCGTGCTGGGGGTCGCGGATAATGTACATGCCTTCCAGACCGGCGGCCAGATTGAGTCGCGTCATGCCCAGAGCGTGGTCGTGGTACCAGAGCATGGTCGGCAACTGCCCGTTGAAATATTCGAAGGTGGTGCCGTCGAATGTTTCACCCGTCCTGGTTTGGTTCCTGGAGAACCAGGACCTCGGGAACCCGTCAGAGTCAGACGGCGTGACGCCTCCATGCAAGTGGGCCACGGTCACGATCGGGCTTTGGAACTGCGGATAGCCCGGCGGGAAGGGTACGAACAGAGTACCAGTGGCGGGATTGACGAACGGAGGTTGGGGGATCGGCGCGTTGTTGGGGTTGGCCGCCATGATCGTCGGATCCACGGGGAACATGTGAGGACCAGAGAGGTTATTGGTGTAGTTCACGAAAAGGCGCTGGTCTTTCGTTGCCTCAAAGGTCGGTCCGGGCGATGAGAATACCGTCTGAATGTTTTGCGGCTGGCCGGGCGCTGCGACGTTCACCGATCCACCGTACGCATACATCTTCGTCTTGGGGAATCCCGGCGGCAAAACCTGCTGGAAAATTGTATTTTCCGTGACCTGAATGATAGGAACATTTCTGCCCAGTTGCCTGTCGAATTTCGTCCCGCTGGGCACGAAGGTCGCAGGCCGGGTCAACTGGTTCACGAACTTCGGAACGGTGCTCGCATCCAGAGGTGTCACGGGAGCACCACCGGTTGTGGTTGCGACTCCGGTGGGCATCTTCGACCAGTCCGGCTTGTGCATCGACATGCCTTTGCGCATGTGCTGCGGCGCCGCCGTCTGCGGTGCAGCCGGGGCGGATGCTGTGCCGTGGGCATGCGCGGTGGCAACTGGTTTTTCGGGAACAAGCAACATGCTTGTGGTGGTAGTGGCCGTGGTTGTGGCCGTCTGAGCAAAAGCGCACATTTGCACAAGCGCAAAAACTACCACGCCTGCCATCGCGCCTTTCAGAATATTGCTTCGATTTCTTTTCATGATCGCTCCTCAAGAAGAGTCAAGCTATGAATTTCAGCCGGGCCGAAGGACGTAAAGAGAAGAAAGTTGCGTCATCTCGGGGCCTGGAAAGCTGAAGCTGGACCCTTCAAAAATCGTAGTGGGGGCCCTGGAATATGCTCAGCAGGATTGGTGCGACTGAGGTTGGGCGCAGAAAGTTGAGGCGCCAAAGTGGTTATGAAGGACCAGGCACTGACCTTGCGGACGTTGCTACCGAGCTGTCTGCAAGCGCACCCATTTCCTGGTACTGCTGCATTCGGATTTTCCTTGCCCCACCCGTTGGGCAAGCTTGTCTACTTTGCGCTTGGGGTGACGTTAACTATTTCGCGATTCTTGGCATCGGCTTGTGACACTCTCCCATACGCGCGCCAGTCAAGATAACTCAAAAATTAGAGTTTTCAAATATATATAAAAATTATTTCCTATTATCGTAACTAGTAGGAGTTTAAGTACTTATTATTCATGTGTTTAGAAAAAATTACACGAGAGCTATTTCAAGCGCCATATAGGCGTAATTTTTCGGGAAAAGGCTGCTTTCTGTCTCTTTTCCACTAACCCGTTATCGCAACTAGGCACGTAAATGAGCCTAAAACTCACCGATACAGGCCGGTATCTTTGTGAATGGCATTTCCCTCCGCTAAACGTCGCCTTTACGATCAGTTAATCTGTTGCGAATCAATGAGTTATGCGATTGTCCGAGCTAATTGTGTCTCTGTTGCTCCCGGAGGCGGGTGCAGATTTCTTCGGGTACCGGTGAAACGGTTTTACTCACTTTGTCACTAGATATCCAGGAAGGCAGCCGCCACCGGGGTGCCTATGCAGGAGCGAGCGTGACTGAACAACAGACTGCGGTGAGCAACGAAGTCCTGAGATCCAAGAATTCAATTCCCAAGATGCTCCTCACTAAGAATCCCGCGCCGCCGCACAGCACTAACACGGAGGCAATTGCCGCCGGACTGGAATTTCTCATGTCCCGGCGTCAAGACGGTAAATGGAGAGACTTTAGCCCCACAACAGGCGAGTCCGATGTTTGGGTCACGGCGTACGTGCTGGCCCGCCTGGGAGAATTTCCGCGCGCTTACATCAGTCATGCTATGCAACAACAGATAACGGAATCTCTTGAGTGGCTGAAAGAAGTACGCAACCCAGCTGGCGGCTGGGGCTATCGCGCTCATGGCAAAGATAGCGCCGATGCAACAGCGTGGGCCATCATCGCTTTGCGCCGGCACGGGCAAGTCGCGCCGCGCCCGGCCTTCGATCTGGTCCGCCGCTGCCAACGGCCTGATGGCGGATTTGCCGCCTATCCGGCAACCGATAGCGCGGATGCAGTCCGAGAAACCAGCGCCCCGGATATCACCGCTGTGGCCGTCAAGGCCCTGGAAACGGTTGACCCTTCATGCCAGCAATTCCTGGCATCGCATCTTCGCACTGACATTCCTGGGACCATGTGCAGGCTGGCCTCGCGTTTCTTTGTTTCTTCCACAATCCTTGACTGGGACACCATTACCGCGCCGTGGCCCTTGTTAAATCAAGTCTGCCAGTTTACCGCCCATCATGATGAGGAGAGCGTTTTTGAGCAGGCATTGCTGCTGCGTTGCCTGCTGCGGCTGCGGATCCAAAAAGCCTGGTCGGTGGCGGCAAGCTTGCGCCTGCTCCAGCAAGGGGATGGCTCCTGGCCTGGGTCCGCGCTGCTGCCTCCGCTGTTGGGTGTGGCTACGGTCAAGAGCCAGTTGCGTTTCGATGATCAAAGAGTTTTTACGACTGCCACCGCGGTTTCGGCCCTGGTGATGGGTGAGTCACAGCCGGGTTTGTATTTCGGGTCCGATGTGCCGTTCCGCCGGCTGGACGCATCGTAAGAACGACCCTAAAGAACGGCCCGAAGAAAGAATGGTTGGGAGAACGCTGGAGTGAAAAACGTACCAACACAAGCGAACGGGGAAGGGCTGGAACGGAGCCGCCTGTCCGTGCTTGTTGCTACCGCCGGCGGTGTCAAAGAGTCCAGGGCCAAAGGACCCAGGAAAGATGAGTGGAGCGCTGGACGTGAAGTATACTGGTCGCCAAGAAGACCAGTGGACCTTTATTCCTTCGATGAAGAGTATCTCCGTCGCCTCGGGGCCCATGATCCCGTGACAGAAGACCACTTTGTCTCGTACTTCAGCGAACGGCTTAAGATCACGCTTCGTGCCCGCGGCATTGACTACCACACCATTGAAGATGTTCGCCAGGAGACCTTCTGCCGCGTGTGGGTGGCGATCCAGGCCGGGTCCGTCAATAATCCCAGGGGCTTTGGTTCGTATGTGCACTCGGTGTGCAAGAACGTCCTGTCGGAAAGCCGGCGGATCGACTTCCGTAACCAGCATGACTCCTTGGAGTCCACCGATGTTGCCGATGACCAGTTGGGCCTGGAAGAACTGATGCAGCAGAGCGAGAACACCGAGATCATCGGCAAGCTCATGGCCCGGCTCCCGCAACGAGACAGAAATATTCTGCACGCGCGGTTTTTTGAGGAACGGGATAGCGACGAAGTATGCGAACAATTTGCAGTGGACCGCGACTATTTGAGGGTCCTGCTTCACCGGGCCATCCTGAAATTTGGGGAGCTCTACAAACAGAAAGACAATTAGCGCTCGACAGTAATACGCCCGAAGCTAATGAGACTAGAGGTATTTGAAAATGAAGGCCAAAATCATGGACCACGAGCAAGCGATGAAAAACCTGGTTGCGGAGCGCTACCTGCTGGGCGAACTGAACGAGAGTGAGCGGGACGCCTATGAAGAGCACTTATTTAATTGCTCCGCCTGTTTCGAGCAGGTGAGCCTTGGTACCGAGTTCATCGGTCACCTCAAGCAAAGCGGCGCCCCAGAGACCGCGCCCGCCGTGTCCGCGCGTCCGGGCTTCATGGCGGGGTTCTTAGCCGGTTTCCGCCAGCCCGCGCCGGCGCTGGCGTTCGGGTTGTTGCTTTGCGTCAGCGGTTTCAGTGCCTACCAGAATTCTTTGATCTCCCATCTGAAGGAACCCAAGCTGGAATTACGTTATGTATTAACGGGGATTGCGCATGGAGCGGGTGACAGCCAGCTTTTGCAGGTAACGCGTAACACCAGTCTGAGCCTAAGCGTGGAATATACGCCGAAAGGCGAGTTCGTTGCCTATAACGCCCGGATTTTGTCCGAGTCGGGGAAGGTGATAGGCACATTCGTAGTGCCAGGCAATCAGCCCGGCAGCACGGCCACGGTCGGCCTGACTGCGGGTGATTTGGCGCAGGGAAAGTATTCGATTGTAATCTCGGGGCGCAGCAGTGACGGCGCCGAAAATGAAGTAGGACGGGGCGCTTTCGAATTGCAATTTACAGATAAATAGTTGGAAGACTTTCTCCCAAGCTACAGTTTGGTTGACGAAACCTGCTTGCTGTTCTCTGGCTGCAAAGATGTTTGCCGGAACGCTAGTAGTACAATTGCTGCGTTCAGGCTGTCTGAGGTGAATGCCTCACTCATCCTGCCAAACCCCTCATGTATTTCCGGCCCATCGACTCGAATCCCAGATCACTGTGGAGATAAATCATGACGTGTTCTCGCCACCATTCTCAGTACGTGTATGGAGCTTCCGCCTATGCCCTGGCCGCTGAATTTGAGAGGCCTAAAAAACACAGCCTGCCGCCACAAGCCTCGGTCGTCCTGGCCGGCCACGGAGGCCACGGATCGTCCCGCGTTACTGGCCAAAAAGTGGATGGACTTATTTCTTACAAAGAAGCCTACGCCGAGGTCGGCGGCAGCTTCGATGACTGCCACGGCATCCATACCACCCACGCCTGGTCCGTGCTGGAGGGCGTGAATGTTGCCGACATGCTCACGGCGGACCGCGTGGTCTCCCGCATGGCTGTCTATTATCCGGCGGACCACAGCAGTGAAGCCAGTTATGACATCACCGGCAGCTATTTTGAGAATCTGAGGATCGCCGGGCACAAGATCGAGGTAAAATTGGCCACCCACGTATTTCATGAGCAGGACACTTTCAAGAAAGTCGCCGATGCTCATCAGAAAGGGACATCTGACCAGTGGTTGCAGGGCGCCGGACTTATCAACCTGCCTGACCAGCACCTGCAAGAGCTGGAAGATGAGTACCATGCGCTTACCGGCATGTCCAAGATGGTGGAGGCATGGAAAATAAAAACGGCCCGGCCAGCGGAGAGAGGGAGCTACAAATTCTCCGTGGCCAACGACCTCGATCTGACAAAGCAGGTTGGGGCCACGGAGTTGAAGGGCTACGGTTCCATCATCTGCATCCCCAAATTTGGCGTGGTCCGGCTGGGCGAGATGGAAGTGCACAAACATTCCCGCACCCTGAGAATGTTCCGTGTGCAGATGTGCTCCTCTGGGCACGGCGGGGCCGACGGCGGAACCGGCTCAGGCAGCGGCGGAGCCCCTCCCCCAGGTTAGCTTGGATCGTTCTGTCGCTGGGATTGCTTTGTCTTTCCAGCTGCAAAGATAATCAGCGGGCCTCCCTGGAACAACGCTATGCGGAAGCCCGCCTTCTGTTTCAGCAAGGTTACGAAGACCAGCCTCTGCAAAAAGCCGAACAAGGCTTCAAGGATTCAACTCAATATCTTGAGCTGAATTGGAAATTCCGTGTGCTGGCAGCGGAAGCTAACATCCGCATGAGGCATTATCCCAAGGCCCTTGAACTCCTTGAGCCTGAGCCGCCCGCGGGAGCGCCCGCGGAAGTCCCGTGGCGCAGGAAGCTGAATCAGGCATGGGGTCTTTGTCAGTTGCGAAAGTATGTGGAGGCTGAGGATCACCTGAGTCAGGCAGAGGCCCTCATCGGGGAACTCCACGACAGGAAGGCCGAGTTAGCGTACTTCCGCGGCCGATGTGAGCTGACCAAAGGCCAGTGGGACACAGCAGAACATTACTTTCGCGCCGTTGCCGAGCCCGGCGCAACCGCGGACGCATTTCTACAGAACTACTCCTTAGTCAGCCTTGGCTGGTGTGCGATGCAGTCCCAGCGCTATGAGGAATCCATCGACTGGTACAGCCGTTCGCTGCCGGGCATTCATTCACTGCAAGCGCTCCCGGTGGAAGAACGAGCCCTGGGAAGCCTGGGCTTCCTGTATGCCGAGGTGCGTGATTTTTCCAATGCCCAAAAGAACTCTGAGGAAGCCGAAAAAATTGCTTCCCGATTGCACATCCTGGATGACGAAAAACGCTGGCTGCTTGACCTGGGCCTGGTCCAACAAATTCAAGGCCAGTCGGGCGCCGCGGAAGAATCGTTCAACAAGGCCCTTGCCATCGCCCGTCAACTCGGCAGTGTTGACATTGTCGCTAGATGTCTTCACAACCTGGTTTCGATCAAGCTTGGGCGGCAACAGCCAGAACTGGCGGTGAAATACCATAATGAAGCCAAGGAAGTTGCGCTGAAGGAGGATGATCTAATCCTCTGGAAATTGGACGATGCCAGGATCTCATCGGCCCAGGGTAATCATTTGCTCGCTGAGGCAACTCTGCGGAAGCTGCTGCCCCAGGTGGAGATGCAACACCAAAGCTCGCTGCCCAAATATCGGTCGATCTGGGCGGTACAGTTGGAACTGGCGCGCGTCTCCGCTGCCCAAGGCAAGACCAGCGAAGCAGAACATTGGTTTCAGAGCAGCATCGCGACCGTGGAAGAGGCTGCCGCCAAAATGAAGGGCGAAGACTTCAGGACGGCCATGCTGGACAACATGCCGGTGTTCGATGACTATGTGGCCTTCCTGATTGCCCAGAAGCAGACGGCAAGAGCGCTCCAGATTGCTCAGGCAGGCCGGGCAAGAACTCTGATGCAGGGCCTGGGCATTCCACAACAGCGCCAAGGGGACCCCAATGTCTGGCTGGCGAAGATCCAAAACTTCTTGCGGCAACAAAACGCCGTCATCCTCTCTTATTTTGCCTCTGAAAAGGAATGCTATTTGTGGGCCATCACGCCCAGCCAGATCAGGGTCTCTCCTCTCGCCATCACCAGGCCCACCCTGGATAATTTGGTGAGCAGCTACAGGCAGGAGATCAAAGACCACCTGGAGATGGAATCAAGCGCCTCGGCGCAAAAACTTTTTCAAATTCTGGTACAGCCTGCGAGCGACCTGACGCCGAAAGGAACACATGTCTTTATTGTGGCCGATAGCAGACTGTACAGCGTAAATTTTGAAACCTTGATTGCCACTCAGGGCGCTGCGCATTATTGGATTGACGATGTTGACGTAGACAACGCGAGTTCCATGGACCTGTTAATTGCGCGGGGCCGCGGAAAAGCCAGCCGCGCCAAGGGATTGCTGCTGATGGGCGCGGCCGTTGAGGTTGATCCGCATTTTCCGGCGTTGCCTCATGCGGCGGAGGAAATGCAAAGCGTGCGCAAGCATTTTCCTGCCGCGGAGGTGAAGAGTTTCTCCGGAGCAGACGCCACGCCACATGCGTACGTCTCGAGTTCTCCAGGTAATTACAAATACATCTACTTTGCTACGCACGGTACATCGAATGAAGCCAAGCCTTTGGATTCGGCAATCATTCTCTCCCCTGACAGTCCAGGGTCTTTCAAGCTCTTGGCCCGCGACATTATGGACAAGAAGCTGAGGCTCAACGCCGACTTAGTGAGCATATCCGCGTGCGAAGGGGCGGGGATCAAAGTCCAATCGTTGGAGGGGCTGCTGGGCCTGGAATCGGCGTTCCTGCGGGCCGGAGCCCACCAGGTGGTTGCCGCTCTGTGGGACGTGAATGACGCCGTGACGCCCAAGTTGGTGGATGACTTCTACAGCGAAATCAGCAAAGGCAAAAGCGCGGCTGCGGCCTTGAGCTCAGCCAAACGGGCCATGCTCCATTCCAAATCCAAAGGTTTCCAGAACCTCCCGTACTATTGGGCGCCGCTTCAGCTTTATACCGGCTCCTAAAGCGGTTCCAGAGTTGCTGTGCTGGAAAAGAATCACCGCCGGGGGCGGCGCAACACGGCTCCAGGAGTGCCAAGGACAATGAACAACGAAAAGTTTGTGGCCCAGCCGCTCTCGGCTGGGTTTAGCACCATGAGACTGAGGGTACACCTGCGTAGGAACTGCTCTAGTCTTGATGCTTGGCTCTGCCGCCGGCAGAAGAAGATGAAGGCGCGGACAAAGAAAACCCGCGCGGAGCGATTCCAGGCAACGTAACCGGCAGCTTGCCGCGCGGCTGCAATTCTCCAAATAAGATTTTCACCGCGCTCAGCTCAGAGCTGGACGCATTCGAGTAGGTGCAGATGTAGGTTTGCACCTGTGTAAAGTTCTGCGCTACGTAAGGGTTCCCCATGGCTAGGAGCACGGTCTTGTCGGCGGCGATGTCGAGTATCTGGCGCAGCAGTTGTCCCGTTGCCTGGTCAGGAGTCACGTTGCTGTCCGACGGGCCGTTGGCTTCCGCTTGCTTCACCGGAATGGGCAATGCGTAGGCAGCCACAAGCACTTTTGCTGCATTTTGCACCGCCGGAAGAATGACAGCCGCCATAGGCGCGGCCAGGCTATTGTCCACATAAAAAACCATGGCATCGGGTCGCCGCGCTTTCAGTGCCGTCTCAAAGCCGCGGCCTGATGCGCTATGAATCGAATCGGTAATAACAATCGCCACCAGTTGCGCGCTGGTTTTGGTCTGAGCTGGCTGCGTTTCGCTCCCAGCAGGCGCGGCCTGCAACTTGGAAAGTGGTAGCACCTTGCCGCTGTCACGGACCAGCGTCACGGCTTCGTCAGCGACCTGCTGGGCAAATTGCATGTCTTCCTGTTTGCCGACAAGGTAGGACACCTGCTCCAAATCGACCAGCCGCGCCTTGTGCAGGCCAACGGAAGCTTTCATCTCCAGGATTTTCAGCACCGAATGATCAATTGCGGCCAGCGAAATCTCGCGCCGCTGCACGGCATCCACGATTCCATGAAAGGCGCCATCCAAATCCGTGGGCCACAAGATCACGTCATTGCCGGCTTTGACCGCGTCCACTGCGGCCCTGGCGGTTGGGCTGGGCTGTCCCGGAGGATACATGACAGTAAGGCCGCGCATCTCCAGCGCGTCCGTTACAACAACGCCCTTGAATCCGAGCTGGCCCTTCAAGACGCCGCTCACAATATCACGCGAAACGGTTGCCACTTTGTTGGGATCAGTCTCAAGCGCGGGAACCGAAAGATGCGCGACCATCACCGCGTCCACGCCGGCGTCAACGGCTTTTCTGAATGGCGGAAGTTCAATGGCTTTTAGGCGAGCCATGTTTCCCTCAACCTTGGCCACGCCCAGATGAGAGTCTGTTTCCGTGTCACCGTGGCCGGGAAAATGTTTGGCTGTGGTCAGCATCCCGTGCGCTTTTGCGCCTTTGACGTAAGCGGCTACTAACTCGCCAACGGCCGTGGGGTCTTCTCCGAACGAGCGCGTATTGATGACGGGATTATCCGGATTGCTGTTAACATCCGCCACCGGAGAAAAATTCCAGTGGAGGCCCAGCGCGCGCGAGTCTTCCGCTGTGATGGCCGCGAACCGCTCCACATAACCGGCGTTGCCGATGGCGCCAAAGGCCATGACGTCAGGAAAGGCCGGCACAAAACTCACGCGGGAAGCCAGGCCGCGCTCAAAATCCGCGGAGATGAGCAAGGGCAAGCGGGAGTCACGCTGCAACTGATCGGTCATGGCCGCTACTTCCAGCGGAGGGTTCCTGCGGAGGCCCAAGCCATCCACGTGGACGGTAAGTGTTACTGATCCGATGTGATAAGCCAGTAGCTGATCACGGAATTGCCGGTATGCGTCGCTGTTGAAGTTCTGAAAATCCGTGTAATAGCGGATGTTCAGCATCTGCCCGACTTTTTCTTCCAGAGAAAGCTTTTTGAGCGTCAGCGCGGCCCAGTGGCGGCCCTCTTTCGTAAGCTGCACCGGTCCGGGCTTGGAATAACGATCAGAGGCATGACCGGCCGCCGCCAGGATAAAAACAAATACGATTGCCCGTAGACTTCTGCTCATCATTCCGCTGATCACCATTCTGTCCATCCAGGAAACAATAACAGAAGAGCGTGCGGCGGCCTTTAGTCTACCGGTTTCATAATGTAGCTTTCAGCGGGTGCGCCGCGATCATCTCTCCATTCCAGGTACTCGTGGTGATACTCGCCGCCTTCCTTGCGGAAGTGAATATAGGGAAGAAGCACCTGGCCATCCAGATCAGGGCGGTTTTCCGGCCAGACTGGAATCCACGATCCGGTGTTCATGTAAAGGACTTTGGCGCCGTTGAGGTCCGGCAGGACCTGTACGTCCTGATCATGGGTGTGGCCCATCACGGCATAAATGCGCGTTGCCGTGGGGAAAGGAAGGGGCTTGATGGTCTCAAAAACGCCGCGAGCGAAGTCATCCTCGCCAATCGGAGACTGTCGTTTTCTTGAAAAACGATTCACTACCTCACGCAGCCCGGCTGCAAGATAGGGCGCGGCAACTCCCAGGACTGACATGATGATCGATCCGATGTTTTTTTGACCGCCTAGTGGTCTGCTGAGCCATTCCCAAAAAGGAGGGTAGAAGAGAGCAGCGGCAATCGTAAGCACAGTGACCAAAGGCGCGAGAATGGAAATTAAATAAATGAGGATCGAGCCAAAATAGATGATGAACGAGAAGGAATTGTCCAGCCATACGATCTTAGCGGCGCGCAATAAAAATGGGGCAGAGTGGAACAAGACCCCAAGGGCCGAAATAGGATGCTTATGCAGTAGCATCCAGAAGACGCGCTCTTGGGGACGAATCGAACCAATGAAGGGCTCCAGTTTTTCCAGCCGGTTGATCAAGTACCGATTCACAAAAATACCGAGCGGCAACTTGAGTTGGCTGGGCTGCTTCGGCAGCACGGGGCCATCCTTGATGCGCTGCTGGGGGTCATATTTGTGTCCGTGTTCGAAATAAACATTGGCCAGGCGGACCGAATCATCGCAATAAAACACGCGGTCCAGCGCGTCTTTCCGGGCGCCCTCAGTCGTAAGAAGGTCTTTAAGAGCTTCTCTTACCAGCGGCCAATAAAGCTCCAGGTCATGATTGCCTTTTGAAAGCAGGAGAGACCCGCCGCCGTTCACCCAACCGGCCAAGGCCTGAAAAAACTCACGGTGTCCTTTGGCAATGAGCCGCAGCTTCCAGACGCTTTTATAGTCATCGGTCTGTAGTCCGAAAGTCCGCTCTCTGTGGGAAACAGAATTTTGCAATTGGTCAGGTGTTTTCGCAATACCTAGATTACGAAGAAAGGCGCTCCACTCTTCAAATTCCTTCTTTGTTTTTGGGTAATCCCCAATCCGCACAAAATCAAAAGTGTCGCCGTTGATCACAAGCAGCTTGCCGGCGGACGGCTGGGAGTAATTCAGGAACCGCGAAAAAGCCTGGTCTGACAGGAAATTTTCCGTGGAATCGAAGCGCTGCGTTCGTGCCTCGCGGCCCGGCCCGAGATGAAAGTCGCTGACGGTGAAAATCTCCGCTGGGGGATTCGCGGTGAGAAGTTTCAGCCGTTCTTCTTCTACCTTGAGCGAGTCAACCGGCCCAAGGTGCGTCTCAGGTGGATTCGTTGGTGTATTAGCGATAGCGGGAGCTGCCATACGATGAACCTGCAATCTTTTAACTGCCAATCTTTAACCGGACAGTCTCTAATCTACTAATCCTGCGCGGAACCGTTCTTGCTGCAAGAGCCAGCCTCAGCACGCCCCGCTTAGTCTGCGTCTATCTGGCGCAGCATCTTGTAAACAGACCTGGAACTCATCATCAAGAGCATAGCTAAAACTATTCCTGCAAGAACGTCAATCACATAGTGGTAATGCAGATAAATAGTCGAAAGCGCGATAAGAGCGGAAAAGGCGCTGAACACGCCAAAAACCACAGGCGAGATCCTGCGCGCCAGATAGCAACCCACCAGGACAACCGCTACATGTCCGCTGGGAAAGCAATCGTATTGGAGCCCTTCAAGCCAATCGATCGCGCCTTGGAGAAAATGAAAGGACCAAAGTCCTTGTAGAACAGGAAGTTGAAAAGTGTAGGGGATGAAGTGCGGCCCGCGCGCGGGCAGGACCAGGTATCCCAGATACGAAAGCAAAAATGTTGCGGCGATAAGAAATCCCGCGCGGCGAAATTCCGCCCTGGACATGCGGAACCAACAAAGAACACTCAGGCCGACCATGCCTGGTATGAACAGCGAATAGATGATTTGCAGAAACTCTGTCAGGACCCGATTTTGGATGATCTCCCCCAGCCAAACGACAAGGGCTGTTCCCCCAATCAGTCTGTCCCAGTGAAGTAATGTTAGATCGGCGTCGCGTAAGCCCAGTTTTGCAACGAGGTACGGGACCTCCTTATAACAAAGGGGCACGTAGATCAGGATGTACCAGTGGCGCACGAACAGCACAATCTCGGAGGAGTATCGGGCAAGAACAAAAATCAACCCAATCGCTGCAACGTGGCAGAGTGTGAGCAGCAAGACCGATGGATCGCGCCGGGCGGCAAGGGCGAGAAGCAGGCCAGTAATTGTGGTATAGGCAATAAAAAGTTTGTCGATGGGCCAAAGCACATGGACCGGGAGCGGCTGTTGCTGGGGGTCGGGTAGAGCAGCATCGGCACGCCGGGCGGACGGTTCAGTGGTTGCGGATTTGATATTCACCGTTGTTACCGCCGCCAGTTCCAACACGGAGAGCCTTCACGGCTTTCCGCTAAGCTAGTTTGTAATGCTTCATGAAAAGGAGTTCGTAGAGACGATACGGAAGAATGCTCTTCAATTTTGGTCCTAGTCTTTCCCCGAACGGGCCCACCGTGTAGCGCAGCCGCGGCGAGGGATCATGAATGATCCGCTCGACCAAGCGAGCCACGGGATACGGAACCTTGCCGTTCTTTTCTTCTTCGCGCATAACGCCAACACAGCGTTCCAGCAATTCGCGATAAACTTCACTCTTCACCGAGTCAGCCGAGCTTTTGCGGTTCGCGGGAAAATCACTCTTGAAATCGCCCGGTTCGATCAGCGCCACGCGAATGCCAAACGGACGGACTTCCATTCTCAGCGCTTCGGTCATTCCCTCCATGGCAAATTTGCTGGCACTGTAAAACGCCTGGAAAGGCACCGCGAGCAGGCCGGCAAGGGAACTGATATTAATGATCACGCCCGCTTTTTGCTGCCGCATGACCGGAAGCACGGCCCGGCATACTCGGTGGGTCCCGAAAAAATTTGTGTCGAACTGCGCCATGGCTTCCTGCGGACTGGTTTCCTCCACAGCGCCGGCCACACCGTAGCCAGCGCAATTGATGACCACGTCGATGCGCCCGTGCTGAGCATGGATACGCTGCACGCAATCTTGGACAGATTTGTCATCGGTCACGTCGAGAGGCAGCGTATTGAATTGTCCTCCGTTGCCCAGCGTGAGGCTGCGGCTTGCACCGTAGACGGTCATCCTGGCATTGGCAAGATACTCGCAGCAGATCTTGCCGATCCCGGACGACGCGCCGGTGATCAGGACAACTTTGCCATCGTTCTTACTATTGGTCGATTGCTTTGGGGCCATATCAATTTTATGAGTGAAGATGGAACGGGGCCTTAGTCCGTACCTTTTTCCATGGGAGAGTCCGCAGGCTGGCCATTCATGTGGTTCGTGGACAAATGCCGCGCCAGCATCTCCACCGTCGGATAATCCCAGACAACGGTCGGAGAGATTTCCCGGTTTAACCACGTCTCCAGGTCGCCGGAGAGAGAGACCGCTTGCAGCGAATCCAGTCCATAGTTGTCAAACGTCTGCTGGATATCGATGCGGCCCGGGTCCAGATTGACCACGCTGGCGATATTTGTAATCAGCCATGCGCGAATGGCCTCTTCACTGGGAGGTTCTGTGCTCGGGGCAACTTTTTTCTTCTTTAACATTGGGCCTTTTCTTAAAGTTCCCTTTATGCGGAATTCTGATGCGTATAGGAACCGGGCTGTTTCTTCGGAGCAATTTTCACCGCGGACACCAAGCCGATCTTGGCAAACAATTTGATCAGCGAACCAGTAATGTCAATCTGCCACCACTCCAGGCCATGCACCGCAGAACTGGGATACGCATGGTGATTGTTGTGCCACGACTCGCCAAAAGTGGGAATGGCGAGCAGTAGATTGTTGGTGCTGTAATCTTTGAGATCGTACGGCCTGCTGCCAAAGACGTGGCAAACAGAATTAATGCTCCAGGTAGTGTGGTGCACGGCCAGTACGCGAACAAGGCCGCCCCACAAAAAGCCGCGGCCAAATCCGAGCCAGCTTCCCATGATCAGGCCTTCTGCGATGGCGGGGAGGAGCAAGCCTAGTGCGATCCAGACAAAATACAAGCGGTTCAATTTGAAGATCAGCCGGTCATGCAGCAGATCGCGGACGTATGTGCCCCAATCCGTAAGCTCATGATTGAACAGCCAGCCCATGTGGGAGTGCCAGAGCCCGCGCAGAATGTCGGCTGCGCTGTCGCCATGAAGATGCGGAGAATGCGGATCGCCTTCGCGGTCACTGTACGAATGATGACGGCGATGGACCGCCGTCCAGAAAATCACCGGGCCCTGCGCCGCCATGGAGCCAAAGATAATCATCGTAACTTTGAAAGGAGTAACGGCTTGGAAGGCACGGTGCGCCATCAGGCGATGAAATCCCATTCCAATACCGAGCACCGTCACGGCATACATGACGCCGAAAACACCCAGGTCAGGCCAATTGATGCCACGGCGCCAGAATATGGCGATGGCCCCCGCCAGACCGGCATAAGGGAGCAACACCGTCAACAGGGTGACTCTGCGCTCCATGCGGCGGGCGCGGTCATTGAGGGGACGGACTCCTCGCGAAGGAGATACGCTCCCGGAGCGTTCGATAGGGAGTGGTTCCTTCACAATCTGGTGCATACTATCTCCAAAACGGGCTTTCCGAAGCCGGGTGAAGGTGGACAGCTTCCAGAGTACGGGACATCAGCGATGTTCTGCATGAAGCGCGCCTGATCTTTCCACTGGAAGTTCTGGGGACCTGTCCCGGTTTCAACAAGGCAATCGCAAATGCCTGCACGTCATAGTCGCGCGCGATGGCCTGGCGAATTGCCGCAATCATCTCTTTCGAATCAGCGCGCAAAAACTCACGCTGCACTTCCTGCGCAATCACCAGCCGTTCCTGGCCTTCATGCTCCACGGAGAAGGCCGCTCCGGCATAGGGTTGCAATGCGGGATGGCTGGTTTGCACGGTCACTTCCAAGTCCTGCGGATATAAATTCCGGCCATTAATGATGATCACGTCCTTGAGCCGGCCGGTCACATACAGCTCGCCTTTCATCATAAAGCCCAGATCGCCGGTGCGCAGGAAAGGACCTTCCCCGGTGTCAGCAAGGTGGGCACAAAACGTATGGGAACTCTCTTCCGGACGGTTCCAATAACCGGCAGCCACGCTCGGCCCGGAAACCCAAATTTCCCCCACCCGGCCTTCCCGGCATACGTGCTTACTCTTGGGGTCCACGATGAGGACTCTCTGGTCCGGAGAAGCTTCACCGCATCCTACAACCGATTTTGTATCTTCACTGCCGTTTTGGGTCGCGACGCCGGTGCCTTCTTCCAGTTCGGTGCGCTTAAAGCGCGCGATTTTGGGCCCAGCCAGCGCCTTGCCGCCGGTGACGAACAATGTAGCTTCCGCCAGACCATAACAAGGATAGAACGCTTTGGGGTTAAATCCGCAAGGAGCAAAAAAGGCGGAGAACTTTTCCAGTGTCTCCGGCTGGATTGGTTCCGCTCCACTGAAAGCGACCTTCCAGCTGCTGAGATCAAGTTGCGACCGCTGTTCCTCCGTGACCTTGCGCACGCACAAGTCATAGGCAAAGTTGGGGCCGCCGGTTACGGTGGCGCGAACGCGGGTAATGGTCTGCAACCAGCGGAAAGGCTGCTGCAAGAATGTGTACGGCGAAAGAATGACTACCGGGAACCCAACATACAGAGGCTTGATCACGCCTCCGATCAAGCCCATGTCATGGTAGGGCGGAAGCCAGGAAATTCCCACGCTGGCGCTGTTTGACTCAAAGCCGCGTTCAATCAAACTTGCATTGTGCAGCAGGTTCCCGTGTGTCACCACTACGCCGCGCGGACGGCTGGTGGAGCCGGAAGTGTATTGCAGGAGCGCTACGGTCTCACGGCTTACTGTGGGCATGCGCCAGGTATCGGCGCCTGCGACGGAAACCTCGTCCGTGGCCAGCACAAGGGGCTCGTCTTTGCCAATCACTTCTTTCCATGCGGCGGTGAAAATTGATGCCAGCACAGTCGTGGTCAGGACAGTGCTGCACTCCGCGTCTTTGAGCAACTCGCGGATCTTCGGCAGCGATTGTTTCAACCTTCCCCGATGCGCGGGATACGTGGTGACTGCGATCGCGCCAGCGTACCAGCAGCCGTAGAAAGCCGCGACAAAGTCGGCCCCAGGCTGGTGCAGCAGCAGCACTCTCTGTCCGGGCTCGCCGGATTGTTGCAGCATGGCGGCAATCGCGCGGGCCTTCTGGTCCAGCGCCGCATGGGAAAGCCGGTCAAAGTCTTCTTCCAGGCCATGGTCCTGCGGGAAAAAATAAGCGGTCTGGTTGGGCTGCGTGGTCGCCCGGTGTCTAAGGAGCGCGACAAAGCTCTGCCATTCTGCCGCTCGACGGGGCGGACGCACGGCGCCAACAACCTCTTGCAGCCGTTCAGGCATGAGCAACCTTCATGTCTTTATCCTTAACAACCCCATCTTTGACAACCCCATCTTTAACGCCGTTGGGCGAGCCGGTTTTCTCCAGCTTGCCCAAGTTGAAGCCGTGCTTACGGGCCGCCTGGAGTCCCCAGTTCACGCCTTCAGGTTTGATCGAGCCGAAGGAAACAGATTCGGTCATGCCTTCAAGCCCCATTAATAATGTTTCCGCCATGCAGGCAAAGGCATAGCCCGGTTCAAGGTCCAGCCCGGCGATCACGAAATCCTCATTGTGCGGCAGCTTGACCACTCCGCCGCGCATTACGATGGCCAGAGGACGTTCAAAAGCAACGTCCGGACTGACGTCAGCCGGGACTGCTACGTCACAAACCACAACCGGGCCATCGGACAGATGCTCAGGGCAAATCAGCGGCTCTGGACTATTGGACGCGGCAGCGATCAGGTTGCACTTGCGCAACTCATGCAGATCGTCCGTCACATGAAGCTTGCCGGCCACTTTGCCGATTTCATCCATCATGGCCTTGACGCGCGGAGAGTGCAGGTCACGCACCACCAGCAGCGTGCTCTCCACCTCGGGCGCCATGAGCAGCGCCAGCGTAGCGCCGATGTTGCCGGTGGCGCCCAGCACGGCCAGCCGGGACTTCTTGATCTCAATCCCACATTCACGCGCGGTATGTTTCATGGCCTCAATCGCCATGCCCACGGTCAGGGAGTTGCCTGACGTCAAGGTAATGCCCGGAGTCTTGATGCGCTTGCAGTTTCCGGAAAGTATCGATGTGTATGCGCCCAGGCCTACAACCTGGCATCCGTAGTCACGCGCCTGCTCCACGGCGTTTTCTATCTTGTCCATCATCCATTGGGTGTCGCGGGTGTAAATCCCTTCCATGATCTGCTTCGGAGTCAGATCCAGCCCAATGTAGCTCAGATGGACCTCTTCGCCAGTAATGGACTTCACGTTCAGCTGATCATAGATGCTGCCTTGCAGGATGTTGGACGGGCGCTCCATGAACTCCATCAGGTGCGGCGCCAGCGCGATGAGCGATGCGTCCCAGAGAATTGCGTGCTCCGGCTGGAGCAGGTGGCCGATGAAAGCCACGCGCTTGGCCGTGCGCGGAGTTTCACGACGGCTGAGCCGGCGCGAAGTATAGTCGACGATTGGTTCAGACTGGCAGCCGACTTGGTAGGCCGTCAGATGAGGAACATCTGCGGCCTGTAGCGCTTCACAGAACATTTGCAGCGCGCTGACAAAGCGATCAGCGTCCGCCCGAGTGATGTAAGCCGAAGGCTGAATTCTTAGCGTGAATTTTTCACTCAGAGTCGGTGCTATGCGAATGCAATGTACGTTCAGCAGATAGGCCGCCGCCAGATAGCCAAGATATTCCTGCTGGCAGAGCATCCGGATCGCGTTGGACGAAGAATCGGAAACGTCGTGCAGCTCCACGCCCAGCATCAACCCGCGACCGCGAATTTCTTTGATAGAGGCAGGGAACCGGCCGCGCAACTCTTCGAGCCGCTCCACAAAATATCCGCCGATTTGTTCCGCGCGCTCGCCTAACCGGTCGCGCTCCGCGATTTCAATGGCTTTGATTGCCAGGAAACATCCACGGTCGTCTTCGGCAAATGTGGAGCTGTGCTTGATGGAAAATTCCTCGACAAAGCGCTCGCGCTGGACCAGCAGCGCCCCAATTTTTGCCAGCCCGCCGCCCAGCGCTTTGGAAAGACAGATGTAGTCAGGAACAATGCCGAGCTTCTCACAGGCAAGAAAGGTGCCGGTGCGGTAGAAGCCTGCCTGGATTTCATCGGCGACGATCGGAATATCGGTTTCACTCTGGATTTTTTTCAACCACTCGACAAACGCCTGCGGTAGAGGCTTGACGCCGCCTTCGCCCAGCACCGGCTCGATGAAGATGGCTGCCACTTCGTCCAGTGTGGCCTCCGCAGACTGCCAATCCGCTGCGTCGTTCATGTCAAGGAAGCGCACTTCAGGGCCCATGTGCGCGTAAGGTTCACGGTAAGAATAGGTGAGTTGGATGGATCCGGTGGTCTTTCCGTGGAATGCGCCTTTCACCGCCAGGAGGACCGGCTTATTTCGCTCCAGGGTTAGATGCTTGATGGCAGCTTCCACCGTTTCGGTTCCGGTGTTGGTAAAGATCACAACGTAATCGCCGGCCCGCTCACAAAGCGCCTTGGCCAGTTGCGCCGCACCGCGACGGCAGGAGCCCTGGGCCAGCAGAGGGACGCGCTCTTCCACCAGCCGCCGCTCTTCCGCGACCAGCTCCGGATGGTAATGTCCAAATAAGTTGGTGCCAAAGCCGCCGACCAAATCCAGAATTTTGACCAGATGCTCACCGCGACGCTGCCAGAGGTAGTCTCCTTCCGCGCGCTCATAAACCGCGTCCAGGCTGAGGGCCTGCAACATGCGCGTCAACTCCGGGCGGCAATAGTGCGAGTAATCAGCAACGACTTCCGGCACCGTACCCAGAGGAACAGGGTCTAAATCTTTTTTAATCGACTGCATCCGGTTCGTTCTCCTCACCAACTACCCGAGGGCCCTAAGAAGCCTTGGCCTGCAAACGCATCTCGGCTTCAGTCTTGTTATACCTTGTGGACCATAAAACCATAACGCCGGAAACAACTACCAGCCCTGCCAGGGTTGCCAACACCTGGATGGTCTTGCCCTTAATGCCAAACAAAGCCAGGACTCCGGCCATCGGCAGCACGGCAATCAAAACCCAGTTAAGCCAGATCGGCAGGGGGCTGCGGAACGTGCGGCGCGCATTGGGGTGCGTCTTGCGCAAACGCAGAACAGCCCACATGAACGCGGCGTAGACGCAACATACAATCGCTGACCCCACTACGGCCGCTACCTCTTCCAGTTCAAAGGAAACAATCGCGACCGAAGCAATCGAAGCCATGACCCCCAGGGCCAGCACGCCGCCGATGGGCGCGCCTGTGTTGAGGGAAATCTTGCCCCAGGATTTCGGGAAATTTCCTTCACGCGCCAAGGCATGAATCAGCCGCGAGCCGCCCATCACGCCGGCATTGAAGCAAGAAACAATCGCGAGAATCGAAAGCGCCAGCCCTACCACGCTACCGCGCGGGCCAAAAATTTGAACGAAGTAAGGAAGCTGAGGAATCGCGGTCGCTGTGACGGCGCTTACGGGGATCCGCGTGGCCAGCGCCAGAGAAAAGATGCAATAGGCAACCACGTTGGTCAGAATCGCCAGCGGCATGGAGATGGGGATTTTGCGCTCGTAAGACTTGGCGCTGAAGCCCATCATGGTGACCCACTCAAATCCAATAAAGAGGTAAACGGCGGAGCCAAGGGCGTCGCCGATCTGAGACAAAGGATGGTCGGTCAGCGTTGCGGCGTTCCAATGCAGATTGCCCAGATGCGTGCTTGCGCCGGTAATACCCAGTACCAAAACACTCAAAATCAGCGCGGTGGTGGTGAACATCTGGACGCCGCGCGGAAGCTCCAGTCCCAGAAGATTCACAATCACCGTCAACGCCAGAAGCGTCAGGACAACCGCCAGGGCGGGAAGCTGCGGGAAAAGCTGCCGAACCACCAGGGCGAAGAGGTAGCTCTCAATTCCTGCCACCATGATCATGAACATTAAGTACAGATAAACCAGGAAGAGAGAAGTGCGCGGCGGAAGTGCGACCTTTAAATAAGTGCGTACACCCGGGGCCGAAGGATACATGCTGGCCAGTTCCGCGATGGCGCTGGACAGCAGCATACAGACCAAGCCGGCCAGGCAAATCGATACCACCAGCCAAAAACTGTTGGCCACCTTAAACAGCTCAGAGAGGATGGTAAATGAGCTGATGCCAAAGGCGATGCCCGCACCAAAGGTCACATAAAAACCCAGCTCAAACGCTTTTTTCATCTACCCCCTCGTGAATCCCCAACCACGCTCTACAGTCCCCAAACGAGCATTGCAATCGCTTCCAACTTCACTTTGTCCCGGTCGCCGGAGAAGACCGCCAGGGCGCCATCGATCAGCGCGTGGGACGGATTGTATTTGCCGGTGAAGATCCGCACCAGGGCTTCCTGTGCTGCCTGCAACGTAATCACATCTTCATCATCTTCCGGAAGAGAATATCCAGGCTCAATCTTGGTGACCATCAGGTCCTTGACCGTCACGGTATAAAGCTCGTTGGTGTCCGTGCCTTCAACTTTGAGATACCGGTCCCAGCCTTTGATCAGTTTCTTCACGCGCGCGTTTTCATTGAACCTGCGCTGAAAATCTTGCAGCGAATCGAGCAGGCTGCTGGTTTGGACCGCGCTCACATCAGTGGTAGCCATCTTCTTCTACTTCCTCCTTATTACTCCCAGGGCTGGGCAATGCCTAAAATCTGTCTTCCCACAATGAGTTTCAGAGAATCGTCCGACGGGGCCATGACGGATCCCGCGCGCGCGTCCCGGCAATAGCGCTCCACCGGATGGCCGCGTTTGTACGCGGTGCCGCCGCAAACCTGGAATGCCTTGTTTGCGACCTCAACAGCGATTTCAGAAACGGCAAATTTGAGCTGCGCCAGTTCGATAAAGAACGGGTCGTCCGGGTTATCGCGGATGACTTCATCCAGCAGGTCGGCCGAGTTCAATTCGTTGAACAGGACCATGGCGTTGTCTGACATCTGCGCTACGCGGTAGACCATGCACCGGGCTTCGTCCACGCGCATCTTCATCTCGGCGATGTAACGCTGCACCGTTTCCACCTGAGACAGCGTCTGCTTGGTGTCACTGTGGACGCGTTTTTTCACGTGCTCTACAGCAGCTTGATAAGCAGCAGTGGCAATCCCCAGGTAGACGGTGGAAAGCCCGACTTGGTAGATCGGCAGAGAGTAAGCAAACAACATGGAGAACCCACAGGTGGGGGAGCCCAATCTTGCGATTTCCGGTACGTGGCATCCCTTAAAGTGGATGGGCATGCTGCAATTTCCGCGCAATCCCATGCCGTCCCATTTTCCGATGGGAAGAATGTTGGGGTCCTTGCCGTCAATAATAAACAGACTCAATTCCGTCGGCGGCTGGGTGGAATCGGCACGCACCGGCACAACATAGAAGTCGGCCTGGCCGCAACTGGTGCAGAAAGACTTGAAGGAGTCGATCAGGTAACCGCTGGCATTGCGCTCGGCAAAGCTATCCATGTGCCACAAGCGGTTTCCGGAACCGGGTTCGCTCATGGCCAGCGCCCCAATCCATTTTCCTTCGACGATCGGTTTTACAAAGGCTTCTTTCTGGCCGTTCTGTGCCAGGGCCGCGATCATGGGCAGGGTGCTCATGTGCATGCAATAGACCATGGCGGTGGAAGCGCATCCTTGGGCCAGTTCTTCCATGACCATGGCTGTGGTCAAGATCCCTTCGCCCGGGCCGCCCAGTTCTTTGGGCATGGTCAGGGCCATCAGGCCGGCATCGGCAATCGCTTTCAAGCCTTCGCGAGGATAAATGGCATCCCGATCAACCTGGACGGCATTGGGGGCAAGCGATTTTTGAGCCACGCTCCGGGCCAATCTTTTCCATTTTCCCTGGTCAACCGTGAGCGCAATCCCGGTTAAATTTAATGCATCTGGCATATTCGATTCATCCTCAAATGAGTAATCAGTCCGTTATGTTGGCCTGTCAAAATCCCCGGCAACCCACTGTAACAGCTTTACGCCGTTGAAAATTACAAAGCCAGTCTTGCATCTTTAACAGGTTTTTCCAGCTCCATGTTCAAACGTTTTGCAAGACGCTCCATGACTTCAATCAATTGCCAGGCATGTGCCTCCGTGTGTGCTGCGGTACAGGAAATCCGCAGCAGGTTCTGCGTAGCCGCAGGACGGACGACCCCATTCACGTAGATCCCCTCTTCCAGAAGCTCTCTGGCCATCTGGAACAGCAGAATATCGTCGGGAATAATGACGGCGACCACCGGGCTGGTTCCGTTGATGACATTAAATCCAAGTTTTATAAGTTCACGGCGAACCATATCAGCAATACGCAACAGACGATGCCGGCGTTCCGGCTCTGCGCGCAGAATGCGCAAGGCGCAGCGTACGGCCTGAACGGAAGCCGGAGGAACGCTGGCCGAAAAGACGAATGGTTGTGCCAGATGCTTCAGGTAATGAACCACCGGCTCACTTGACGCCACAAATCCGCCGGCGGCAGCCAGGGACTTGCTGAACGTTCCCATGATTACGTCCACATCTTTCAGGACGCCCTGTTCCTCGGCAACTCCAGCGCCGGTGGGCCCAAAAATCCCAATGCCATGCGCTTCGTCCACGTAGGTGCGTGCGCCGTAGAGCTTGGCCATCTCGGTCACACTCTTCAAATCAGCCACATCGCCTTCCATGCTGAAAACGCTCTCGCTCACGATCAACGCGCCTTCGGTGGCGCATTGCTGCAAGCGCCTTTCCAGATGCTGCATATCATTGTGGCGATAACGCAACGTCCGCGCTTGCGAGCGAAGCGATCCGTCTACCAGACTGGAGTGGAGATTGTGCTCGCACAGGATGACCTCTCCCTCCTGGGCCAGCGCGGCGATGGCCGCATAGTTGGTCTGAAATCCTGTGCCAAAAACAATGGAGTCTTCCTTGCCGGTAAATTCGGCAAGCTCCTCTTCCAGCTGCACATGGATGCCCAGGGTCCCGTTCAAAAGCCGGGAGCCGCTGCATCCGGTGCCGTATTGCTGAATGGCTGTAGTGGCCGCTTCCTTGACGCGCGGATCGCAGGTCAAATCAAGGTAATCGTTCGAGCCGAACATCAGGATTTTTCGGTCGCCAAGCATGATCTCGCTTGGGCCGCAGCCTTCCCGTCCGCCAAAGGTTTCAAAGTAGACGTAAAGTCCGGCCTCCTGCAAGGCGCGGGCGCGATTAAACTTCCAGCATTTCTCGAAGATGTCCCTGCGTTCGGGGCGAGGACCGCTCGGCTGAGAGGCCGGAGACTCTTTCATTTCGTTCAGCTCCTGAGATCTGTCCGCAACTAATAACTTTTACCGGGCCCATTCGCGCTGGGGCCGGTTCTACGGCCGTTCTGTTCGCTCACCTTTGGGACAACTCCCAAAAAGCCGCGCACTCAAGGGTCGACCCTGAAATTATGGCAAATTGTGCTTTTGAACCTGCTTTGCTGACAAGCTCTTTTTGGCACAATATTGGAAACCATATTTCAAAATAAGACGGTTATGGTACCATGAATTTCTGCTATCCTCTGGTGTTTTCTAATTGTTTGTCGTGCCAGGAATTGTGGTTTCGGTGCCCTTTGAGCCCCACGTTAAACAAACTTAAATATTTGTAACCATGAGCACTGCCGCGCCAGCTACGAAAACACATTCGCTTCCTCTTCTGGCTGCAACGCTGACCAAATCTGTGCCTCTGGCGTTGGAAGCCCGGCTTTTGACCTTCCAAGTGGAGAGCAAAGCGCGGCTGGAATTTCTTGCCGGACAGTTCATCCGGATCGAAATGAAATTAAATGGAAGCATCGTCCCGCTGGTGTATTCCATTGCTTCTCCTCCGGGGGAGGATAATCGCTTTGAACTCTGTTTAAAGGTTGGGAAGAAGGGATCGCCGGCGGACCTTCTTTGCGCGTTGCATGAGGGTGCGGAAATCCGCTTCGCCCAGCCGCAAGGTATTTTTGTTTTGCAACAGCCGGCGGAAAACCATGTCTTTCTTGCCGCCGGTACGGGCATTGCGCCCATCCGCTCCATGGTCCACTGGCTGATGAACGAGCCTGCTCACCACCGCAATTCGCAGGTTTGGCTGCTCTATGGCGCAAGAGATCCGGAATCTCTGTTCTTTCATGCGGAGTTTTTACAACTAGCGCAGCGGCATCCAACGTTTCACTACACCCCGATCTTAAGCCGTCCGCAAAAAGAGTGGAACGGCGCCTCCGGATACGTTCAGCATCATCTGCACAGCATCGCTCCCAGATCGGCGCATGCATATCTTTGCGGGCCTCCAGCGATGATTCACAGCGCCAGCCATGCGCTCCACGAACTCGGCTGGCCGGAAAATCTTATTCACTACGACCGAAACGAATTCTGATTCCCAGCGCTCCAATATCGAGCACCTGCATGGGAATGATCAGACCGAAGATGTTCACCATATTGCGCATATACGCCGCTTACGACGCCACAAAGCGTGACCGTACCACCAAGGTAAGCTTGGCAACCTGCGCCCGGTTGGGCGCTTTCCGCTCACGCTGCGCTACGGTTGTTTCGGTGGGTTTGGTCGCGGAGGCGGCCTTTTTGTAGTTCGCGGCAAACTGTTGTTTGGCCCGGTGCAGAAGCACGCGGAGGTAGTTCCGGCTTACGCCCAGATCACGGCACACTTCGTCTTTATTTTTCTGTTCAATAAAAACGGCGCGCAGAATTTTCTGGTCCTTGGAGGGCATGCGGCAAAGTACTTCCTGCACTTTCTTGCGTGCTTCCGCGCTCACCAGCATTCCTTCCGGGCTCATGGCTTGATCGGGCGGGTCCAGCGGCGCGTCATCCATGGTGCGATAGCGTGCCCGCGTACGGTAGGACTCGCGGAGGATGTTGTTGCACACCGAGCTCACAAAGGCCCCAAAGCGCTCTGGTTGGCGGATCCCGCCCTTGGCGCGAATCGCTGTCAGGGCGCGCAGGAAGGTCTCTTGCTGTACATCTTTGATATTTTCCGAACAGGCCAGGCGACGACGCAGTCTGCCTTGCAGGAGCCGGCTGAAATAGGAGACAAAATGGGCCTCAATCGTGGTGTCCTGGGCTTGCAGTCCCCGTACGTAAGTCTCATTAAATTCATGCAGGTTCAACTGTACTGTCGCCATCGTACTTCTCCTCAATTAGGGGTTCTCACTGGGCCGAATCATGCCATCCGCTCGGCTCCTTCGAGCGCATAATCTCCATTGTGCTCAGCATTAGCACTTCTAAGATTTGCTTGTTTCTTAGGACGCGCGGTCCTGCTATTTCCCTTTTGAAGTTTGCAAGCTATTTCATATTTTTTTACCTGGGCAAGGGGCAAAATTGAAGGGAAGCCGAAAACGGGGCAATCCGGCGGGGGACGCCAGCAAAAAGCTACGGCGGGCCGAGAAGCTAGAGTTCACTTGCTCAGCCCGCCGTTTCGATTCCTTTTCTGGGATTTTACTAATACAGCTAGGGTAAGGAGGGTAGGGCCGGCGTATGGGTGCGAACCAGAATCCCGCCAAGTTGACAATCAACAAGGGACGCAACCCTCAGCAGTCGCAGCCTTTGGGAAGACTGCAAAACTGCCGGAACCAGCGCTGGCGTCTCTGCGTCATTAAAAGCAGTGGGGTGCGTCATTGGAGTCTCCTCGGACTCGTCCTCAGATTTTTCAATATCCACCAAAGTATATTTCTCCCGCAGCTGGGGAAAGCACTTGGCCAACAAGACAGTATTGAAGAAATCAACCGCGTGCTTTTGTTTGGTTTTGGGGTCTTTTAAGTCAGGACCGACTCCAAAAAAGTAGCGGATGATTCCCGGAGGGCAATTCGGCGACGACACAGCAACACCTCCCACCATTTGCCGGCACATCATTGCTATCTTCGCGGGATTATCTACGTAGTACTCAATGATGTAGTTGGTCGGCATTATGCCGGTTGCTTTTAGTGCCCTTGATGCGAACTTTACATGCAGGGGTCGCCCGCCGAAATTGATGCTGTTGGGAAATGGGAGATTAAGGTTGACCAGACTCGGCGGTTGGGTCCAAACCTGGGTTTCCGCCTTGAAGTCGTTGAAATCGGCATTGACGTAAGGAAGGGGATCGGTGTTCTTTCGCAATCCGTCTTCCTGCAATTCAAACTGGAAGTTTCTTGGGTTTTTGCTTATCCCATCGATGGGCTGAGGGCTATTGAAACAAAAATGATGCTCAAGATCAGGTCTTCCAGGGTCAGGCTTAGGGACAAATGCAATGAGTCGGCGGCTTTTTTGCTGTAGCACCACGGCAAAAGGGCCTTCGAGCAGAATTTGCAATCTCTTGACTTTAACGGCGGGCGCCGTGGCGGGTGTAACTGTCGGCGTCGGCGCCGGTTGTGAGTCATCGTGCCGGCATCCGGCCCATGCGCTGGCGATGGGCAGAGCGCCGAGTGCTTTTAATACGTCGCGTCGATTCATGGTTCCTTCTCCTGGCAAGTTAGACGGAAAACAAATGATTTTCCCTACGCAAAAAAACCGCGCAGGACTTTTGCATGCTTGAATAAACTTTATCGCTGGGCAGAATGGGCTAGTTTACTCTTCCGGTCAAGCTGAAACTGGCCCAATAATAAGGATGGGGCTTACTCACGAGTATCTCCTTGCGGGCCTGATAGACCGCCTGGGCAACGGTCTTGTCGGAGGCCACATGCTGATAAAAGCTGATCATGAGCCGGGAAGTGGTTTCCGAGTCTACATTCCAATGGCTGGCGACCACGCGAGGCACGCCAGCTCCCAGAAAAGCATGCGTCATACTGTTCGAATCCCACAGCCCGTTATCTTTGCCGCGACCGCTGGAACACGCTGCCAGGACCACCAATTGTGAACGTCTTAACAGTTCGGGAGTAAAGTCCTTCGCCCGCAGGGCCTGGTTTCCGTTGTAATCCAAACTTGTTCCCGTGCCATCGGGCCTTCCATGTCCCATGTAGTGAAGGACCACACTGGCGGCCAGGCGGGAGCGTGCCTCCGCCCAGCTTGTGCTGGAAGAGTCAATGATTTTGGCCCGCGGAAAAATTCGGGAAATAGCGTTTCTTTGATCTTCCATGCCGGGAAGATAACCCGCTCCTGGAGAATGCGATGCATCCAGGAGCAGCAGTGGCGCCTGCGATCCAACCTGTTCCGGCGAGCGCAAGCTTTGTTCCATGCGTCTTCCCGGGGAATACAGCACAGGATATTTTTCCCCAAAATACGAGCCATCCGGGCCCATCAAAGATTCCACCGACAGGTTGTAGGCTGACCGGTCCAATTCCACCACCACCACCTGCGATTGCGTCAACTCCGAGATGATCGGCTGGAGCAGCCGCGCGTAGAGCCACAAACCCTTGGCATGCACTTCGTCCAGGCTTGACTCGGGAGTTGCGCAAAGCTCGGAGAAGTCCCGCACGGCCTGTTCAAAATCCGGCTGCCGCACGCTCACCCACCTGCCTTGCACACCTTTGCTGTTGGAAACCCATATTTGCAGACCGTCTTTAAAACTGGCATACACCAGATGTGTCTCTGGTGTTGCGGGCAGCGGTGTTGAATTTTTCTTTCCTTGCTTGGCGGGAAGCTTCTCCGCGGGGGCGCGCCCGTCAGGGTGCACGGCCTGGAACAGAGGTCTGCTTTGGTACCACTCCCAGCGGACCAGCGCCTCCTGGTCTTTTTTTTGTTCCAGAAGCACGCGGACCAGGCCGCGGTAGCTTTCATCGGTTGCGCGCAGCCAGGAGAGGCGTTCACTGCCGTCTTTCAGGCTCACCATGGCATCGTCCGCAATGTTTACCGCCGACTGATAGGCGTTTTCGGCTTCATCCAGCCGCTTGAGTTCCCAATAGATATTTCCCAGGACGCGGTAAAAATTCACGCTGATGAACTTGTCCTGGACCGTTGTGAGCATCACGCTCACGGGCTTCAGCGTAGCCAGCGCGCGCTCCGGGTCCCCTTGTTGCAACTGAAGTTCCGCCGGTTCGATTTCAGTAAACTGCCGGTATTGCTTGGGGTCGGTCTTGCCGGTTTTAGGTACGCTGGCGAACAAAGATAACGCCGTGGCATTTTCCGCATTTGCCCGAACGTCCTGTTTTTGGGCCATGAGCATGTTGCGCAAGCGGAGGTGCAGTAATGCTTCCCGGAATGGATTGCGCTTGTCCAGGCCTTGACGCATGTCCAGCGTGTGCTGGAGCAAGGCTTCGGCTGCGTACAAAGAACCAGACTCTTCCGTACACTGCCACATGACCGCATAAAACTGGTCTAAGCGTTCGCTGGGATACGCGCCTTTCCAGTAGCGCTCCAGACCCTGCGTGCCTTGTTCCCACGCTTCATTGCACTTTCCCTGCTGGTGGTTCATGCTGGCGGAGATTCCCAGGATGCGCAGCTCAAGGACGGGAAATCCAAAATGTTGGGCGATGTTGCGGCTGGTTTGTGCTTCGACGTCAGATTCGGCCAAGTCGCCGTGAAACTTCATACACTGGGCTTTTTCGAGAGATAGCTCCCCTTGCAGCCAGAGATACTTGGTCGAGGACAAAGCCTTATCCAGGGGGTCGGCACGCGCCAGGCAATCACCACCCAGCAACGTTCTGCGTGCATATACTTCTTCGTACTGTGCCCGCAAATTGCCGGGCACGTTTTTATTGCGGGAGAAGATGCGGGCTGCGTCCAGTGAATGCTCGACGGCCTGTTCATACGCGCCCATCTCGCTGGCCTCAACCGCGGCGTTCAGTTCTTTCACCGCAGGCAGGTCCTCTGGTCGCAGGACTTTAAGAAAGTCCCGCCACCAGAAGTCCTGATGCTCTTCCAGTACTTCTGCTAATTTGCTGATTGCCTGATAGTCATTGCTGGCTCGATTTTCCATGGCCCTGGGAAGCCATACGCTCAGGGCCTTCTGTTGATACTGCTCCGGATCTTCCGGCTTCAAGCTGTGATGAGAAAACTGGTCTAAAAAAAAAGCAGGCGATTCGTACCCTTGTTGCCGCTTCGCCTGCGTTCTTGATTTCGCGTCTTTCAAGTGTTGCCGCGCCTGATCGGACCAGTCGCCGGTGGACTCTACCTTGAGGTATTCCTCCCAGGTAGCTACGGCCAGGTCCCATGCCTGGGTTTTTTCGTAAGCAATGGCCAGATCGTACAGGGCGGTGGAGCGGTCTTGATGGCCGAGTTTGGGGTTGCTCAGAACTTCACTGAGCAGGTTGAGCGTTCTTTGCAGGTTAGGATGTTCCGCCCTGGAATCGCGCTCAAAATAGCTGGCGGCAAGATCAATTTCCAGGCTGGGGCTATCCAGGCCTGCGGCCTTTGCGTTAACAAAGTCTTTCTCTGCCTTTTCCAGGCTGTTGGCGGTTGCTTCCCACAGGAAGGTGCGTCCTTCAATCTGGAACCACCGCGGGTCCGCTTTGCCGGAACGTAATTTCTTGGTCGCATCGTTTCTGGCGTCAAAAAGTGTGGGGCTTAGAGTGTTCAGGTCGCGTTCGCTTTCAACGCGGAGCTCTGTCGGGAATGGTTTATAAGGAGCATAGCCAACGGAGGCAAGGCGCATCTCGGTGGTCCGACGTTCCGCAAATCCGGACGCTACTTTAGTTTGCGCGCTTTGAATCTGCATGTGTCCGGCGATGTTTGGTCCTTCGACAACCGCCAAAATCACCACTACCATAGCCGGCGTTGCCAGTATTACTCCGCGCGGCACCAACGACAGAGGTTTGAACATCGCCGCGGAAGCGCTCATTAACTTGCGCCACCAGGGAACCGGCGGGAGTTCGTGTATGAACGCGCGGTCAGCGACGGGTGGAATTACATTCTTACGCACCCAGTCTCGTTGCCACTCCGGTTGCGAGGTCCGCAACTGGCTTAACATAGCGACTTCCGCCTCTGACAGCTGCGCTTGAGAAAAAATCTTCATATACCTGCGCAGGCGAGGTCCGCAAATATTGCATTGGGCCGCATGTTGAATGGTCAGAATCTCAACCTCCGGCGGACAGACGCCGGTGGCTATTTTTTCTAGAACACTCTCATCCGGACATTTTGTATGTGCTACTTGGTTCATGAGATAAGACTCCAGAAGCCTCAATCAGAATTTCAGCTCGGAAGCACATAAGCCAGAGAGGGGGTGCAGCAGAAAGCTGCGCTTTGGACTCTGGATTTCGGTAGTCGGGCGCCTGACTGCAAGCCTGCTTTCCTGGGTTGCTGGGGGTTCATCATCAGGGTCCTATTCACCGTGCCTCTTCACTTATTACCCAAGACGCGAATTGTCGAACGATCCCTTTTTTGCCGCTCTAGGGCCTGTCAACCTACTGAGGATGCAGGGGCTTGGGGCGGCTCCAGTCTTCCTTTCACGTAACGCGTGAGCCGCAGGAGCACGCCTTCCACCCCGGATTCGCTCAGGCTGAAGCGTGGCAGCTCAGAAGTCTCTCTGGCCGAGTAACCTTGCTCATAGTAGAGCCAGAAAATGGTATAGTCCCGCTCGAAATTGGGGTCGGATGAGAGTGTTTTCAGGCAGCGATCCACTTCATCCCGGCGGAGGTCCTGGAAAACGTCATTCCACTGTGAATTGGTAGGCTCAAAAGAGACCAGTTCTTCCAGGGAAACATCGGGGACAAGGCCGCGAATATGGTCATGCGCCATATGAAATGCGGCGCTTCTCACATAGGCATAAATGCTGTTTTCATGCTCGTTTCTGATCCGGCGCAGCGCCGCCTTATCATTGTCAAACAGCTTGACCCATGTGTTCTGTATAAGATCATCCACCGTACTGCGCTGGGACATCTTCCCCAGGGTCCGGCTGATCACCGCGGCAATAGGGCCCTGGATCTTGCTCAGGAACTCAGACCACGCGTCTTCGCCTCCTGAATCCAGACATACCTGTAACAACTCCCGTATTGGCAGGTTCTTCATGTCCATCGAATTTGCCGTGGGCAAATTCTACTCTACGCGGGCCGGTGCATTGGCCCTCAAGGATCAGAAGAATCAGGAGGTTAACCGTCTCTCCATCAACAATCGTCCTTTGGGACACGTGCACCATTGGAAATGGGGCAGGTCGGGGCATGTGATTACCGTCCCGACCCAGAACAAGCCGCAAAAATAATCGGCATTTACACTGAACATTTTTCGATTCGCAAGTGTCTACTTGTAAGACGTTATTTTTGGCCAGCGCAAAAAATCTTCAGGCAATTTGTGATGAGATCTTTTTAGTTGGCAGGAGGTTGATGGGGGCCGCTCAAGTTTTTTTCTAGATCATCGCAAGCTTTTACAGCTACGCAGAGAAAGCTATACGAAAATACTGGCCGATGTTGGGCCGGCTTAGAAGCGGGTTTAGAACCTCCAAAACTGTCAGTTAAGCTTTGAATAAGGTCTTTCATTGTTTTCAATGGCTTAAGGTAATACCTCAACTTACGATAGGTTGCTTCAATCCAGGCGCAACTGTAAGGAAAAGTAAGCTTTGATCACGAAGAGTAAGACTTCATTGACAATTCAGGTACCCCCCATTATAGTCCGGAGATATTTCCCTAGATTTCGCCCGCAGTCTGGCGCTTACAAACCTCTGTTTATGCCCGCGGATTGCCCGGTGAATGTGGGAAATAATGAACAGAAAATCCATAAAATTTTTGTCGAGAATTCGAGGCAAACATGAAAGTTGCACGCCATTTTCGTCCCAGCAGCCTAGCCGCAATCATTCTCCCACTTTTCCTGATGACGGCATTCGTCTCCGTGCACGCGCAGTTGGTGCTGGATAAGCCCACCGTCACGGACCTGAAGTCCCATAAGTTCCAGCCCAAGGTATTACCGGAACAAGCGGCCTCTACGCCCGCGGCCCAGACCCCTGGACCGAACGGAATGAGCATGGGGGCGGCACAGCAGATCCAAGCGCTGGAGCAAGAAAAAGAGTCGCGCACGGCGGCGCAGCAGAAGATTGATTCCAACGTTCTTTATACTTTGAGAATGCTGCAAGGGCGGCCGGCCGCGGCGGGCGTACCTTACCTTTACACCGGCATCGATCTGGACGAGAACAACAACGTGATTGTAGATATCACGGCCTACGTCACGGATTCGCTGCTGCAGCAAGTGACCTCCGCCGGCGGACAGATACTGAATACGAACAAGGAACTGCGCAGCATCCGCGCCATTGTTCCTCCTGGCCAGCTTGAGGCCATTGCGTCCTCGCCGGATGTCATCTTCATTTCGCCCAAGCAGGGATGGGCAACGCACCGTGTGGAACGTGCGCCCAAGTTTCCAGCGATGCTCCGGTTTCCTATGGCCCCGGGTTTTGAGCAACGCGCGGCAAGAGTTCGCCAGCAAATGGCCATCATGCTGCAATCGGTGACAGCAGGAACCGGACAAGGCAGCGTTACCTCTGAAGGTGATGCGACGCACCGCGCCTTCGATGCTCGTGGCGCCTTCGGCGTCAACGGCGCCGGACTGAAGATCGGCGTTCTTTCTGATGGTGTTTCCAGCTTGGCCGCAAGTCAGGCCACCGGCGACCTGGGCACAGTTACAGTTCTGGCGGGGCAAGGCGGATCTGGCGATGAAGGGACCGCCATGCTGGAAATTATCCATGACATGGCGCCGGGCGCGAGCCTGTTCTTTGCCACCGCCGACCCTACCATTACCCAGTTCGCCACGAACATCCGCGGTCTGCGCACCGCGGGTTGCGACATCATTGTTGACGACGTTTTCTATTTCGTTGAAACCCCTTTTCAGGACGGACAGACTGGGGCCGTGCTTTCTACGACCAATGCCGGCGTGGTAACGCAGGCCGTCAATGACGTGGCCGCAGCGGGCGCCCTTTACTTCTCTTCCGCGGGGAACGAAGGCAACGTCGATCTCGGTACTGCCGGCGCTTACGAAGCAGACTTTAATGGTGTTGCTGCCAGTGCGCCTTTGCCCCTTACCGGCAAGGTCCACAACTTTGGCGCTACCCTGTATGACACCATTACCTCAGGTGGGCTGGGTACCCTCTTTCTTTGGTGGGCGGACCCGCTGGGAGGTTCCAGCAACGATTACGATCTGTATATTCTCGACTCGACTGGCGCCACGGTCGTAGCCTCATCTACCAATATTCAGAGCGGGACCCAGGATGGCATCGAAGGATTGCAGGCCGGCGTGGCGACTGGAAACCGAGTGGTCGTCTTTCAGAAGACCGGCGCATTGGACCGATTCTTGCACATCAGCAACTTCCGCGGCACCCTGACGGTAGCCACTTCAGGAGAAACCCACGGGCACTCATCAGCGTCGGCTGCGGGCGCATACTCCGTGGCGGCTACGCCAGCCGCGGCAACCCCGTTTGGCGGGCCCTCGGGACCGTTCCCCAGCCCATTTAATGCCGCAAACCAGGTAGAGACGTTCAGTTCAGACGGCCTCCGCCGGATCTTTTTCAATGGAAATTCAACCGCGATCACACCCGGAAACTTTAGTTCGACGGGTGGCACGGTGCTGAATAAGCCAGATATTACCGCGGCCGATGGTGTGTCTGTGACCGGGGTCGGCGGGTTTGGAAGTCCGTTCTTCGGTACTTCCGCAGCTGCTCCCAGTGCGGCTGGCGTGGCAGCTCTGGTCAAGTCAGCAGGCCCAGCTTTGACGCAGGCCCAGATCCGGACCGCGCTTACCGGCACAGCGATTGACATCATGGGTGGAGGTTACGACCGCGATTCCGGCTCCGGTATTGTGATGGCCTTTGAAGCAATTACCTCGCTGGGTGTACCTGGCTTTGCCAATCCCGAACTGGGCACGGTTACAGCCACGGAAAATCCTGGTAATGCGAATGGCATCATCGAAGCTGGTGAAGGCGGAAAATTAGTCATCCAACTGAAGAACACGACCGGCGTCCAGACTGCCACCGCTATCTCCGCTACTCTGACTACCTCAACGCCGGGAGTAACAATCACGCAACCGAATGTCTCCGCTTATGCCGACATGCCGGCCGGCACCGGAAGCGGCAACAACCTGACTCCTTTTGCCTTCACTGTGGCGGACACAGCCCCATGCGGGCTGACTGTTAATTTCACCTTGACCGTGAACTACTTAGGTACAAGCGCACAAAGCAGGGTTCTGAGTTTCAGCGTTCCCACGGGAGTTGTCACTTTCACCAACGTCCTTGGGACTACTCCAGCCGCCATTCCTGGTATAACCACCAGGACGGGCACGCAGGTCAATCGAATTTCCCGCAACGCTGTGCCGAGCACGTGTGCCAGCGTCAAAGCATTCCCTGGTTCTGTCGCTGCGGGTTCTCTGACCTTTGACTCCTACAAGTTCACCGCCTGCAAGGCCACCTGCTTGAGCACCTCAATTTCTTCCCTGAACTCAGTCAGAATGTTTCAATCCGACTATTCGCCGAGCTTTGATCCCACCAATATCACCACCAATTTTGCGGGTGATGCTGGCGCCAGCGGCGAAGGCCAGGTTTGCTCCATTAACACGGTGGTCTCCAATACGTATGAGATCGTCGTGAATGACGTGACCGGCACCGCGGTTGGCAGCACGTACACTTTAACGATTCCCGCATGCGCTTTCAGTTGCAGCGCCCTCAATCACGTGCCACTGGCTGTGGTCCATAACGTAACTGTGGTGGCCGCCACCGTCGGCGGGACGGCTGCTGCCAGCATTAACAATGGTTCGTCTGATCCTGACGGAGATACTCTCACCATCACGCAGTCGCCGGCTGGGCCGTATCCAGTGGGCAATACCAGCGTGCGGCTGACCGTAACGGACACCAAGGGCGCAACTGCCCAGGCCACCGCAACGGTCACAGTGGTGAACCCTGACTTCTTTAATATCGCCGCGGTCACGCCTTCGGTCTCGGTGACAGCGGGCCAGACGGTAACGGACCATATCACCGTGACCCCAAGTCCAGCCACGGGCAACACGATCACGTTTAGTTGCACCGGCCTGCCGGCCCTGACCACCTGCTCCTTTACTCCAGGGACGGTGCCTCCGGGAGCCAGTCCGACAGATGTTGTGGAGACCATTACGACGACTGCTTCTGTCACGTCCGGCTTGGAGCGTCCGCGCGCGTTCTATGCGGTGTGGATGCCTCTCAGCGGTCTTGGCCTGGTGGGGGCGGTGTTGCTAGGATCGCGTAGAAAGAACCGCAAGGCCGCGTACCTCTTTGTAGCCATGACGCTGATGCTGATGTTGGCGCTGGCTGGGTGCGGCGGTGGCGGCCACACGCCGGTTACCACTCCTGGCACTCCTGCCGGTACTTTCACCATAACCACAACGGCCACCACTGCGGCCACCACGAAAACCACAACCTTCACTTTGGTTGTGAACTAAATGTCCTAGACCTGGACGAGAGGGCGGTCACAAAGACCGCCCTCTTGTAGTTCATACGGGTAGTTCATACGGAGAGATGCTCCGCTGGATTTTTGCAGGGAAACTGAGTAGAGGATTTCCAGTAAGCGTTGTGCTTGTGGTTTGCCAGGGCCTTTGGACAAAAGCCCCGCGACTTACAGGAATGGTAGGCCCGGCCCGATTCGAACGGGCGACCCTCTGCTTAGAAGGCAGATGCTCTATCCAACTGAGCTACGGGCCCGCAAGGCTATTTTAGCAGTCTGCTCGGCGGAAAACACCACATCGAAAAACTGAGTAGTGGGGCAGTTTCATTTTTTGCGTTGGCCATGTGGCACAGCGGCTCCCGGCTGTGTGAATGAAAAAAACACTGGCGAGAGGCGCTTGGCGAGGGCGCCGGTGCCACACGATTTCACCGCCTCATTCCCCCGGCGTATTTCTTACCGGCCGTGTCTCCCAGTGATAGCGCAGCGCCAGCAATCGCAGCCCAAAGCCGCACACCGTTCCCACAGCCGTGGAAATTTCGCGGGGAAGGGCGAACGCATCGCACACCAGGAACATCGCCGCGCCAAAGGCAGCGGCAATCGCATAGAGTTCGCCGCGCTCAAAAATTTTCGGGGTGCGCCCGCTGAGCACGTCGCGGATGCAGCCTCCGCCTACAGCGGTGGTCGCGCCCAGCAACAGCGCCGGCAAGCGCCCCAGGCCGGCGGTAATGGCACGGGTGCTGCCGGACACAGCAAATAATCCGAGAGCGGCGGCATCAACAATAATGATCACGCGCTCGGTATTCTTGCCGATGCGTGTCGCAAACAGCATTCCAATCACCGCCCCGGCCAAAGCGGTGACCAGATATCTGATATCGGCAAAAGCCAGGGGCGGCCCTTTCTGCAAGATCAGATCACGGGTAATCCCGCCACCTAGGGCAGACGCCAGGGCCAGGCCAGTCACGCCCACAAGGTCGTATTTGTACCGGGTATCGCGTACGGCGGCCAGGGCCCCTCCCAGTGCGCCCACAAAGACGCCGAGGAAGTCGATTAGGGAAAAGAGCTTGTCGATGGGCAGATTCACGCGTAATCGATTGTAGCGGCTCCGTCAGCGCCACGGCGCAAGGGCGCGTCTAAACCATTGCATATTCATCAACTTTCCCTCCGAGCATGTACCCACGTAACTCGGAATGCCCAACCGAAAGTGATAGATTAGGGTTCCCCCAGAAAAATCATAGGAGCCCCAAATCTGTGTCCACTCGTCGATGTGTGTTGACTGGGTTGTTGCTGTTTACATTGTCTCTGGCGGGCTATGCGCGTCCGCTGCCAACCGAGGAAGCCGATGCTTCCAATGACATGCCAATGACCACAAGCTCCTCTGAGGCACGCCAATTATTCCTGCAAGGACGCGACTATCGTGAGAACTGGCACATGCCCCAGGCCCTGCAAGCGTGGCAGAACGCGGTCCAGAAGGACCCAGATTTTGCTCTGGCTTATCTCTTCATCAGCATGCACACCACCGATCCCAAGGCGGAAGCCGAGGCGCGGGCGACAGCCAAGCGGCTTGCTCCCCAGGCCAGCCATGGCGAACAGTTGATGATCCAGTGGTTTACCTCGGCCAAAGAAGGCAATTTTGTCACGGCCATTGCGGCCATGAATGATCTGGTTGAGCTATATCCCAAGGACAAGTCGCTGCTCTTTCAGGCGGGCCGCTGGCTGGCCATGCAGAGGCGCTGGGACCGGGGACAAAATCTGCTGGAGCGCGCACTGGTGATCGATCCTGACTACACCGCGGCGCTGAACCAGCTCGGCTATCTCTACGCGTCTTACGGACCGCAATTCGATAAGTCCTTCAAATCCTTTGAGCGTTATTCCCAACTACAACCACAGGAGCCCAACCCGCAGGATTCATGGGCAGAGGTCCTGCGCATGGCGGGCTACTATGACAAAGCGCTGGAACACTATCGCAAGTCGCTTGAGCTGGACCCGCACTACCTCAGCTCGCAACTGGGCATTGCCGATACCTACGCCCTGATGGGCGATGAGACCCGCGCCCGCACTGAGTATGACAAGGTGATTCAGGCAGGCGGCAATGAGCGCACGCAACTCAATTATATGAACCAGGTCGCGCTCACTTATCTCCGTGAGGGCAATAAAGATGAGGCCAGCCTCCGGTACACAAAATCGGCCCAGCGAGCGCACGAACTCGGATTTTCAGACATTGAAGCCGAATGCCACAGGTTCATGGCCATGTATGACCCGAATCTCGAACGGGCCATGAAGCACCTGGACGAAGCGGAGAAGGTCCTCCAGGGCAACCACACCCTGGCTGCGTCCAACCTGCAAACCGGGCTTTCACGCATTCTTTACATTCGCGCCTGGAGAGCTGCCAAGGCGGGGAAAACCACCGTTGCCGCTACCGCCGTTGCCGGCTTGCAAAAACTGGCAGGCACCAGCGGCAACAACCTGATCCTCCAGAGCTACCATGCCGCCGCGGGAATGCTGTCCCTGGCGCAAGGCAAGTATCCTGCTGCCGTGACCCATCTGGAAGAAGACCGTTACACCCATCTGATCTCCATGGAACAACTGGCTGTGGCCTACGCCAAGGCCGGGAACCGCGATGACGCGGCCAAACTCCGCCAGGAGATCAAACAGACCAACCTTCCCAACATCGAACAGGTACTGGTGGTCGACCCGTTGCGTAAAGCGGCCATTACGGCCCGTCAATAAGCTGAGAGAAAACTGTCCAGTCAGCGGCTGGGGCGATGGCCCTGGGTCGCTGCTGGACAGGGTTTCCGGGCAATGCCTTCAGTAATCTTCCCGATGTACGCAGAGGATGACATCATCTCGACATGCCACATTTCCCACAAACACAAAGCAGAACACGCGCTCCGCGCGTGCGTGTCCCGAATGAAGAATCCATCCGTTTTGACCTTGGTGGTCGTCTGGTATCGGCGGTGCTGCACAAGCTCTCGCTGACCGGAGGTCTGGCGGAATTTAACGGCGCCATCAGCGGAGTTACCATCGCTGAAGCCCGCCTGAACACCTCTGCCGGCCCGGTAAACGCTCTGGTGGAGTTTCTCCCCCGGCGAAAGAAAGAAGGGGCTACCGCTGCTTATCCCTTCCGTTTCATCGCGCTCGGCGACCAGGATTATGAGCGCCTCAGCGCTACCCTTCAGACCATGCGCAAGCAAGGACTGGGCGAAAATACTCGAGAGAGCGCAATCTAGGCATCGCGGCCATCCCCCAGCCCGATGCATTTGGTCCCTGGCTCTTATCGCGATTTTCGACTCCGCGTTCCATCAAATAAGCTACGAGCTGCTCTCTCGTGGCGGCATAGCTCCTAATAAACAAACTTGCAAATCGTACGGATAAGCTGGATGACGAGGCCACAAAAAAACAGGACGTAGAGACGTGGCATGCCACGTCTCACTGCCGGCGCTATCGAGTGCATCCTCGCCTACTACACCCTTCTTTCCAGGTTTGACTCAAGGAGTCTGTCCCGTAGGCCGCGGGAGATAGCAACGCTGCCACAAATTTCCCTATACATTGCCATCCGGGTAATTGCGAACACCTTCGTGAAAACAAAATATTCTCGAGGGAATAACAGAGAGACGTGGCAATGCCACCTCTCTACGTCCGGTCTTTGGTAGTCGCGAGCGACTTGCTTCTACTCCTATAGCACCTAACCGCTCTACAATACTGCCTGGAAGATGTCTTAATCCTTATCTCTAAATATATTTAAATTTTTTTGGCCAGGGAATACTTGGCCAGGAAGAGCAAACATGCACCTCCCTACCGGACTGTTCTTTGCACTTTGGCTGATGGCCGTTCCCGCGCAGAAACCTGAATGGTGCCGCGCCCTGCCGCGCCCTGCCTATCGCACGCTGGAAAAAATCAGCGTCCCGGACAAGTGGTTTGAAGTTTATCGAATTCGTCCCGGCGTGTTCGCCATTTACGAACCGCATCAGCAGGAAGAAGTCATCTCCTATCTTGTCTTGGGGACAAAAAAGGCCGTGCTCTTTGATACCGGCATGGGCATCAGCAATATCAAAAAACTGGTGGAGCATCTGACGCCGTTGCCGGTGAGCGTTCTGAATTCACACACGCACAACGATCACGTAGGCGACAACTGGCGGTTCAGTGACATCTATGGCATGGACACCAACTTTACCCGCGAAAACGCAAAGGGCTCCAAAGCGGACGCGCAAGAAGAAGTTACCGCCGATGCGATCTGCGGAGAGTTGCCCGTCGGCTTCGATGCGGCTGCCTACGCAACCAAGCCGTTTCACATTGCACACTGGCTGCACGGTGGCGAGAAGATTGACCTGGGCAGAAGAGTGCTGGAAGTGATCGCCACGCCGGGGCACACGCCGGATTCCATCGCACTACTCGACGCCAAGAACGGCCTGCTGTTCACCGGAGACACATATTATCCCGGCCCGATTTTCCTCTATCGTCCGGAGACGGACCTGGATGGGTACGAGGCGTCCATTCAGAAGATGGCCGCGCTGGCGCCCCGGCTCAAACTTTTGCTGCCCGCGCACAACGTTCCCGTAGCCAATCCCGCCGATCTTGCGCGCGTTCTGGTTGCCATGCGGCAAGCGCGCAGCGGCAAGGTCAAGCCCACAAAGAACGGACAAAAGTGGGAGTACAAATTCGAGGGGTTTTCTTTCCTGATGAAAAAATAGCGAGCGTGGGCTCGGTCACGCTCTAGGGTGCGAATTCGAACTTCACTTCAAAAACACTTTCCTTGGCTGCCGGTTCATACTTCCATTTCTTCACCGCGCGCACCAGAGCATCCACCAGCACGGGATTCCCACCATGGTCCTTGGCTTGAATCACGGTCCCATCCGGAGCCACGGTGACCTCAACGCGCGCAATTCCTCTGATGTTCAGCCTTCTTGCCAGCTCAGGGTACTCTGGCGGCGCGCTGGTTTTGACCTTGCGCGTGGCCTCTTGCGCCCATGCCCGATTTACGCCCAACAGCGCGGCCCCGCCAGGCAAAACCAGTGCCAGAGTGAGCGCGAGCGCGAAGTGCAGCCACCAAGAGAATCTCATCTTCCAAACGCCTTTGTTAGTCACCTTTAATTTTTGCATCACGTCCCGTATCTTATTTATTTGCATACTCTAATGATCGGCACTGATAGCTGCCGCTAAAGTGCAGAGCTGGGTACTTTTGTCTCAAAATTCCAATTTAAGCCCAAACTGGACCTGGCGTGATTGAGTGTTGTTAATCAGCACCTGGCTGTTGGAAATACCAAAATTGGGGTTGTTGATCTGCTGTATGGGTGAAGCAAAGTTTGTCCGGTTCAGCAGGTTGAAAACTTCACTGCGGAACTGGAGGTTGTAGCCTTCTCTTACCTGGAACCTCTTGGAGACGGAGCCATCCATGTTGAACAGCCCTGGTCCACGGAAGGCGCCGCGTCCTAGCCGCTGTCGGGGATCAATTACCCCAAGGCCCAGTCCCACTGGCGACACGCATACGGGGCCCGATGGCGCTACAAAGAAAGTGCACTGGTACTGACGGGCTGAGCCGGTTGGATCTACGGCCACAGAACCGTTGGAGAAATTCAGGTTGGAGAGATTGCCGGTTGCAACGGCACGATCATTCGGATCGCCGTCAAAGTTGGCGTCGACGCCGGAGTAGATCGCAAGCGGCGTACCGGTCTGCGCTTCCATAATGGTGGCCACCTGCCAGCCGCTGATCAACTGGTCAGCGATCCCACGGACTCCACTGAAGAACCGCCGGCTGCGTCCAAAGGGAAGTTCGTAGATTGCGTTCGCGGCAAAACGATGCCGGGCATCATAGGCCGAATCACCGTAGTTGTTGCGCGGGCCCGCCGCGGAAATGTACTGGTTCACAAAGATGGAAGCTGCCTGGTCCATGGTGAGCGCATTGTTTCCCGTGGCGCAGCGGACAGCATTCAACAGGAAGTTCGGCAACGCCGGGCTGATGGCCCCTGGGCAGCTTGATCCAGGCACGAACAGCGGCGCCAGCCCGTTGTTCAACGTAGCGGCAGGAATGTTGGAATCCGTTCCTGACCCCATAGGATCGCTGGTGCTATCCAGGGAATGCGACCAGGTATACGAAGCTTGAAGGGTCAAGCCTCCCGAATAACGTTTCAATAGCTCGACCTGCAAAGCGTCATAGTGGGAAAAGCCGCTGGTGGTTAAGTTCGTAAACGCTCCGAACGGTCCCTTGATTACGTTGTTGGCGATATCGGCGGAACTTCTCGGCATCGACGCGGGATCGGCTCCATTGCTGGGGCGGAAGGCATCCGCGAAATTATCGCCAAAGTTTGGCCGTTCCGTCTGCGCCAGGGACGAACCGCTGGCTCCCACGTAACTGACATTCAACAGCATGTCCTTGGTCAGCTCACGTGACACGGTCAGGTGCCAGCGCTGCACGTAAGGCGTACGCAGGCCGGGATCGACGCTGTTCACGGAAAACGCGGAGGTTGCATCCACGGTGGATGAGGCTTGCCGTCCATCGTAGCCAAAAAAGCCAACGCGGGTGGAAGCAGCAAACGGTGAGTTGGTGCGGAACTGGTCCAGCGCAAAGCCGTAAATGCGGTCGTAATAGATGCCGTAGCCGCCGCGGACGACCGTCTTGCTGTCACCAAAAACATCCCAGGCAGCGCCCACGCGCGGAGCAAAATTATTTTTGTCCGTGCAGTACGGGCCAATGCCGAACTTGGAAGGCTCAAGCACCGCAACGCTCTGCATTCCCGTGCCAAAGGGCAAGGACTGGCACGCCATGGGCTTGCCATTTTGCATGACAAACGCATTGCTGAGAATGTTGTTCGCTTCCGTGGTGGGCAGATTCAGTTCATAGCGAATGCCATAGTCCAGCGTGAGGCGCGGAAGCACACGGTAAGAATCGGCAACGAAGAAGCCGGTCTCCCAATTCCGGAAGCCGCGCAGTCCGGTGTTGTTATAGGTATAGAAATTCTGGATCTGCGTGAGGACCAGGCCCGCCTGAAGATTGAACAGATTGCTGCTATCCACAGCCACCGTGGGGCGGATGAAGTTTTCCGAATTGTCATTGGACTGAATTCTATGCACCTCCACACCGGCCGTGAACTGGTGCTTGCCTTTGATCCAGGCAAGGGAGTCCTGTATGTGGAAGGTGTTGTCCGCTCTGATCTGCGGGAAATACGCAAACGGCCCAGCGATACTGAACAGGCCCGTGGAAGTCACAACGTAGGGCACGCCATTGGGCGAGTTGTCCGCGCCAAAGGGCATTCCGGCAAACGGCCCGGCAAAACGGGTGGCGCCGGACTGAAGCGCTGCCGCGGACTGGTCTCCGCTCCCTGACTCCGCCAGGACGCGCGTTACACCGAAATGGAAAATGTTGAAGAGCGATGGACGAATCATCCAGTTGTCGCTCAGGTCGCCATGCCAGTTCTGGGCATTCACGTTTTCGCCGGTTCCGGGGATGCCATCGCCTTTGAGCGTGAGATCACCACCCACGCCAGCCATGCTGGCTGATATTTGATGCATTCCGAAGGCGTGGTCCACGCGGAGAAAGCCGGAATCCTGGTCGCGGCGATTATCAAATCCTGTGTTGAAGATGCCGACCACCGCTCCCGGAGCAAATGGCTGGTTCGGTGCGGGATAAAGCCCCTGCAACAGCGATTTCCACGCGGGATTAAATACGCTCGCCAGAAAACTTGGCGTGGGCACCAGGGCATTGGTTGAAACTAATTCTCTTTGCCGGAAACCTTCATAAGCGCCGGAGTAGAAGGTCTTTTTGAAAGCTCCTCCCAGACGGCCGCCAAACTGGTTCTGTTTAAACGGTTCTTTCTTGCCGTTGGCGTCAAAGAAACCTTTCGCATCCAGAACGTCATTGCGGAAGAACTCCCAGAGACTTCCGTGGAGTTTCTCCGCGCCGCTCTTGGTCGCAACATTCACAATCGCGCCGGAACTGCGTCCGTATTCGGCTGTGGCGTTGGTGGTCATGACGCTAAATTCATCCAGTGCGTCCAGGGGAATCCCGCTGGTGTTGATGTTCAACCCAGGCAACAGAGGGATTCTAGGATCGTTGGTGTCACTGTCATTGACCAGAAAATTGTTGCTGGTGGTGCGTCCGCCGTCCACCGATTGCCCCGTGCCGAGGGAGCCGGAACTGTCACGGACAACACCTGGCTGGGTGTAGATCAGATCGGCAAAGTTGCGTCCGTTGAGCGGAAGCTCCCGCATACGCAGCGGATCCACCAGGCCGCGCAGAAATGTCTGCTGCGGGACCACGCTCACTTTTTCGCCGTGGCTGGAAATCTCAACGATTTCAGAAACCGCTTTTACCGACAAAGCCACGTTGAGCACTCTGACTTCGTTCAGGTCGATCCTGACATTCTCAACTTTCTCTGGACTAAATCCGTCCTTCTCAACCGTAAGTTCATAGGTTCCAGGAGGCACATTGATGAAGGAGTACTCGCCCTGTTCGTTGCTGGCGCCGGTGGCACTGAAGCTGCTATTTGAGCTTTTTAAGGTGAGCTGTGCCTGGCCTATGTAAGCCTTGGTCTGATCCGTGACGGTACAACGCAGGCGTGTCCCCACATCGCCGGCCCAAACCACGGAACTGCATACGAAAGCAAACAAAACCGCTGAGCCGACGCCAAGTCGGCTGCGAAAGTTAAAAAATTTCATTACCTTCTCCTGAAAACACCTTGGGCTAAGCGGGGGATGTATTAAATTATTCAAATAATATCTTGATTGTGCAGGAGCGCATACCGTACTTAGGTAACGGAGAGACGGAACATGGCCTTTAGTAACCATGCCCGCTTGGCGACTTGGAAAAGCGGTTCATAACATGTAGTCTGATCGGCCCCGGGAGATATATTTCATGAGTTCAGCCAGGTATTTTTTACGGTTCTTATGTGTAGCAGTTCTTTTTATTTTTGCTGCCCAGTTTGAGTGCTTTGCCTCAACCATCACGTTCAAGGTCACGCTCCCCGCCGGCAACCGGCAACCGGTGACGGGCCGCGTCTTTGTGATCTTTGCGCGGGCTGATGATCCTGAACCCAGACTACAGGTTGGTTCATGGCGTGCGCGCACCGAGCTTCTGGCTGTCGACGCACAAGGGTTGCAGCCGGGGCAGTCCGTCACGCTGGACACGCTTGCGCTGAGCTATCCGCTGAAGTCGATCCGCGAGATTCCGCCCGGCGACTACTACGTGCAAGCGCTGCTCAACGTTTACACGCGGTTTCCGCGCTCCGACGGCAACACCATCTGGGCCCACATGGACCAGTGGGAAGGACAGCAGTTCAACAAGTCTCCGGGAAACCTCTACAGTGAAGTAGGGCACTTCCATCTTGATGCGCTCAGCGGATATGAAATCCGGCTCAACCTGGATAAAACCATTCCCGCCATTCAGGTCCCCGCGGACACGCAGTATGTGAAGCACATCAAGATCCAAAGCAAATTGTTAAGCCAGTTCTGGGGACAGCCAATTTGGATCGGCGCAACAGTGCTTCTGCCGGAAGGCTATGACGCGCACGCGAACGCTCACTATCCCGTGCTCTATGAGCAAGGCCACTTCAACTTGCGGCCACCGCTCGGCTTCAGCCAGGAACCTGCGCCGGACGCTCCGCAGCGCGAAGGACGCATCTCCGGCGGCGTGCTGTACAAGCGTTGGACGTCACCCGGATTTCCACGCATGATCGCCGTTACGTTCCAGCATCCTACGGTTTTCTTTGACGATTCCTACGCTGTGAACTCCGCCAACAACGGCCCTTATGGCGACGCCATCATGACTGAACTGATCCCCTATATTGAAGAACACTTCCGCACCATCCGCCAGCCGTACGCTCGCGTTCTCTCCGGTGGCTCCACCGGAGGATGGGAATCCTTGGCGCTCCAGGTGTTTCATCCGGATTTTTTTGGCGGCACATGGACGTTCTACCCAGACCCGGTTGATTTCACCCGCTATCAACTGGTGGACATATATAACGACAACAACGCATTCCTCGCGCCCGGCTATGATGTGCCGATTCCTGAACGCCCCATGGAGCGCACCTCAGAGGGCCAGGTGGATATGACCATGCGGCAGATGAGCCAACTGGAAGAAGTGCTGGGCAGCCATGGCCGTTCCGGCCAGCAATTCGAAGCCTGGGAAGCGGTCTACGGCCCTGTGGGGCAAGATGGATATCCCAAACCGTTGTGGGACAAACTCACGGGAAAAATTGACCCTCAAGTTGCTACTTACATGCGCGACCACGGTTACGACCTGCGCTATTACCTGGAACAGAATTGGACCAAGATCGGCCCTGACCTTGTCGGCAAGCTCCACCTTTACTGCGGTGACATGGACAACTTTTATCTGAACCTGGCGGTCTACAAGCTGGAAGATTTCCTGAAGCGCACCAGCAATCCCGCGTACGGCGGATCATTTGAATATGGACGCCCCATGAAAGGCCATGGCTGGTCTCCACTGAACCAGGCGGAGCTGCTGCAAGTAATGGCGGCCCACATTAGCAAGAACGCTCCGGCTGGAGCAGACAATTCGTGGAAGTACTGAGGTTATTTCGGCGCGTAGAAATAATATTCCGCCGAATAGCTGCTCTTGAATTCCGCGCCCAGGTTTTCTTGAGCGCAGCCATCGGCAGGCGGCTGGCCGCCCACAGTTTGTATCCGCTGTATGGTTGTCACGCGGCTTAGTATGCCGTTTCCGGAATGCCCGGTCGCGGAGAGAAGCACCCAGGGAATTGCAGCGGAATCCGGAGCGTCCACGCGGGCTACGGCCTTGGCGATGACTTCACTGCCATCACGATGCTTCCACGCCGGACCGGCATAGTGGCGTCCGATGTTATTCCCACGCTGGTCGGTAAGCTCCGCTTCCGGCGCGTTCAGGTTCCAAGCGGGTTTGCCGTCCGCGCCGGACTGGCAGATGTAGATTTGAACGCCTGATGCGTGCATCTGTAACACCAGTTCTTCGCCGGCAGGCGCTTGGATTGCGTCGGGAACTTGCGGCCTGGGAAAATTCACGGCGTGATTCTAACACCGGCCTGTGTGCGGTCCGAAAAGCTTTATCGCAAAGTAAGGTTATTTCGCGGGGCCGCGTTGTCAACGTTAGGATGCGTGGATATCTTATCGTCTCCAATTTGTGTAGTACTTTTGGCATATGGGATAGGAACGTTAGCTAGCTGGTGGGCTTTCAATCGCCGGTTGTTCAACGTCATGATCCGCTTTTTATATAAGACAACCTCGATGGGCGGAGTGCTGCCTCCTCCATGCTTTTTCATTGCCTCCGCGTGCTGCTGTACTGTGCGTACTTCTTGTCCTCCGAGGTTAAAAGCTACCGAATAATTAAACCCAGCTGTATCCTGGCTGAATTTTACTTGCAGTGGAGCGAGTGTTCCGTTTGCCCCCAGCCGGTTAAATTCAGCCGTCTGATCGTAGATGTCAAACGGGGCAAATTTGGATTTTTTCTTTACCTTTCCCTCAACCTTCTTCTTTCCTTCCTCTTTCTCTTTCTGCTGGTCCCCTTTGATCTTGTATACTCCTGGTCCCAACAGTCCTACCCCTGGGCCCACAGCTTTCGGCGTGGACACCTCGGGAGCTTTTTCGAGAGCAGAAAGGATCGCTACAGCTGCGGAGTTGGGTTGCCCCTCGGCAAAGTCAACTACAGCTTTGGACGCTACCATGCTCTCCAGGCGCGCTCTGACTTTTCCTAGACCACCGAGCTTCAAGAAAACCTCGTCTCGCCAACTCTTTTGTCCGTCCGTCAGATTCCCGCCTTTGTCTGACAGGTAGTTCATGGCCTCTTCCGCCGTGACGTTTCTCGTTTTTTCGAACGTGCGCGGATCGTACGTTTCTATCACCCTCTGCGCCACACCGTTTCCGTTGGCGTCTGGGGTGGATTGGGCCCCTGCCGACGTTGCGTGCATCGCTGAATTTCTCTGCATCTCTACCCCGAGCTGCCGCAGCGCCTGGACCCTGGGGCTTTCGTTGATGGAGGCTGCAAGCTGGCTCAAGCGTCCAGAGGGTCCGCGTGTGGAAGGTGGGTCTTGGATAAACCCTCGTTTGGATGGAAGGTGAGAAATGTCAGGTTGGCCCGCCTTGGACTGGCTTGCTTTCTCCATTGAACCCTCTCTTTTTCTGGTAAACCAGCGGCAATAAGTAACGACAATTGCGAGCAAGTTCCTTCGCAGGGCGAAGCATTTTGGCGGGCAAAATCGACCAAAAGAAAAAAGGCCTGGATAATCTTCTATCCAGGCCGCAGATTCAGGAGAGAATCAACAACGCAATGCAGAAACTTAGGAGCCAAAATCAAACTTGACGATCACAATGGATTCTTGGGCTGACGGTTCGTACCGCCACTTGCTTACGGCCTCAACCACAGCTTGCACCAGAACGGGGTGTCCTCCCAGGATTTTCACGTCTTTTACTTTGCCGTCAAACGCTACCAGCAACTGGACCCGGGCCGTTCCTTTGATGTTGTTCTTCTTAGCCAGATCAGGATATTCCGGCGGCGCTCCGGTCTTCAGCTTGCGGGACGTTGACTGCGCATAGACTGTATTGCGGCCAGGCAGAGTGAACGCCGCAAGCAAAAAACCGGCACAGAGAATAAGAGCTAACCGTCGGCGACTGAAATAATGCAGGGGAATAAAATTCACTTTCTGTCTCCTGGCCTGTGACTCCAATGGGAGCACGTCCTTTGGAACACAGGCGGCACAATAAAAGAATACTAATGGTTAGATCGGTACAATCAAAGTCACTAAAGTAACTTCTGGAGGGCTTTGCGTCCCCCAAGGTAACCAGTGAGTTTGTTGGCGTGCTTTAAGGTTGCGTGGTTGGTGTGGCTGCTGCGGACATTCGGCCTTGCACCATCAAGTATCCCGCGCCCGCAATCAGGGCAAGCACGCCGGCGCTGGTTAGAAAAAGCGGCCTTATGCCGAGCCGCTGCGCGAGCAAGCCGGAAAGCAGAAGCCCGAGCACTTGCGCCAATGAGATCAATGACATGAAACTGCTACTCACTCTGCCCACCATGGCGGGAGGAGTTTCCTGTTGTGACATGGTTTGTGCCGGCACCCAGACAAAAGCTATGCCAAATCCCATGGTGAAGGTGCTGAGCGCGGCCATGGGAAGATTGTGGAACAATCCCAGAAGGCCCACGCCAATACCCAAGGCCAGGAGGCCGCCCACCACTACGTGAGGTTTGGATCGCTTGCTCAGACGGTTCATCAGCTGCGTGCCGGCAATCAATCCCACTCCGACCATCGCGCTGATGATCCCAAACGTCTTGGGGCCGGCGGCGAGGGAGTCGCGGATGTAGATGGAGATCAAAGGACTGAAAGATCCCAGCACAAACATCGCCATCGCCATGGCAATAAATACGAACGCCAGACCGGCGTGCGTAAAGATAAATTTGTTTCCGGCAAGAAAATCCTGGGTCAAAGATTGCACGGTCTTCTCCGTCTGCGCGCGGGCCGGACGCACGATGCTGAGAGTGGAAATCATGACAGCGGAAAAAATAAAGCTGGCCGTATCCAGGTAGAAGCAGGATTTCTCCGTCAACCACGAGACCAGGGCCCCGGCCAGTGCCGGCGAAAAAAGTCTTACCACATAAAATGCCTGCGCCATTAATGTGTTGGCGGCCAGCAAGCCCTCCACCGGAACAACCGTGCGCAGCGTTACCGACTGGGCCGGAGCAAAAAAGCTGGAGACCGTGCTCAGGACGAAAAAAATCACGCAGATCTGGCGGACGTCGGTGGCGAAGACCAGCCCAACGATGAGCCCGGCACGAATGAGATCACTGGCAATCATGATCCGCTTTACATTCCAGTGATCGACAAAAACACCGGCAATCGGGCCAATGATCGCCATGGGCAGCAGATAAGCAATGGTCACGGCCGTGACCTCGACCGCCGTGCGATGCCAGGTAAAAGTAATCAACGCGATCACGCCGAACAAGGCCAGAAAATCGCCAAAAATACTGACGAACTGGGCCAGCCAAAGGGTGCGAAAGGCCTTGAGCTTTAAGACCGTCTTGAGCGTGTACGTGGGTGCTGGGGCCGAAGTTGCCATCTGGGTAAAATTTCTCCTGCGTTGATTAGTAGATTACCTCAGCAAAGACCCTCGCGCTTTTCGGCGCAGAAAATTTGATTTACTTCGGTGGAAGAACGGCCCTTTTAGGGCCGTGAAAATGTATGTCCAAGAAACCGGCCTTAACCCTGGCGGCACCAGCGCTTTCCAGATCATCTCTTTGCGCGGCACTAAGGGCCGATCTTCCACCAACTTTTTCGACTCTTTGAGCATCAATGGTATGGAGAAAAGCCTGTTCTAAACCAGAAAAGAGATTTAAACTAGTATTAATACGGTTGTACGGAAAGAACCCTCAATGCCGCAAGTTCCCTTAGCCACTCTTTTGCTGGTGGTGGCCACCGAAACCGCCATGCGTCTCCGGCTCGACTGGCTTGAAAAAGCTGGATATCGAGTTAGCCCGGCATGCAGCCTGAAAGATGTTGAGCAGGCATGCAACAAACACGCCTTTGACATTGTTCTGGTGGCCGATGGCGTGGAACCCAAGATGAAAAAGGCGATTGCCTTCGCTGTAAGGCACTACCTTCCAGAAGCTCCCATCCTGCAAATGGGAAGGATCCGGCCGGACATCGACGGAAATAGCTTTGTCACCGTTGATTCCCGCGAAGGCGTGTTGCGCTCGGTGTCAAAGATCCTGAGCCACGATCCCATTCGCCCGGCGGCGCTTTAAGCTAAACAAAATGAGGGACCCCTTCAGGACCCCTCATCGTCACTCTCGCGTGGGTGTTGCTCTATTTCGGTGACGGCGCGGCAGAACTGGCCGTACCTGCGTCGGCCGTGCTCATGCCAATGGCTTCGCCTGTCAGCACCAACTCAACGCGGCGATTCTGTTGTCTTCCTTCCGCGGTGTCATTGGTGGCCACCGGCGTTGACTTACCCAGACCTCGGGAGGCGATGGCGCCGTCAGGAATCCCTTGCTGCACCAGATAATCACGCACGGCCTGCGCGCGCTTCTGCGATAGTTGCAGATTGTATTCATCGCTGCCCACGCTGTCGGTGTGGCCTTCAATATCCAGATGCAGACCGGGGTAGGCCATCACAATGCCGGACACCTTGGCCAGACGCTCGCGCGCTCCGGCAAGCAATTCATAACTGCCGGTCTTGAATAACACGTCAGACATATTGGCAATCAAGCCTCTGGCCGTGTCCCGCGTGGCCAGGATGGTATTGAGTTGCTGGAGCAAACGAGCGCGCAGATCAACTTTTTCTTTCTCCGCCTGCTGGCGCAGACGCTCGGATTCTTCCGCCGACTTGCGCGCTTTGTCGGCTTCCACCGCCAGCGCTTTTTGCTGCTCCACGGCAGAGGCCCGTGCTGATTCGGCTTCCTGTTGTGCTTTCTGCGCTTCTTGTCGTGCCTGCTGTGCTTCCAACTTCATCCGCTCGGCATCGGCCTTGGCGGTCTCGGCTTGGGCGCGCGCCTGTTCCGCCTGGCCGCGAGCTTGTTCTGCCTGGCTCTGGGCCTGTTCGGCTGCCTGGCGGCGTTTGCCTTCGGTTTCCGCGTCGGACCGCGCTTTTGCTTCCCGCTCTTCTGCCAGTCGCTTGTCCGCCGCGGCTTTCGCCTGTGCCTCTTCTTCCGCTCTCTGCTTTACCGCCATGACGCGGGCTTCTTCCGCCGTCCCTACGGTTTCACGCGCCAGCGTCTCCACCGTGCTCTTGTCTTTCTTTTGCACGTACGCTTCTTCCGCCTGCTTGAGTTGCTGGTCAGCCTTGGTGGTAATAGAGGCGGCATATTTTTCCGCCGCCGTCAGGTGCGCAATCCTTACCGCATTGCGGGCCTCAAACAGGACCCGAGGGGTTTTGCGGTCAATGCCAAAAATTGCGTCCTGGATATGAGTATTGGTGGAAGCATAGGTGCCGCGTCCCAGAAGCTCATACTTGGCTTCAATATTTTCCTGCCGTCCGACGGTGCTTGCTGTGACCACGTTTTCCATGATCACCATGTTGCCCGGCTGGTTGACGGCGAAATAAGGCTCCGCGGTCACGATCATGCCAAAGGTCTGCATGTCCGTGATGGCCTTTACGCGGCTGCTGTTGTGATCGACCACCAGTTCGCCCAGGTTGACCGCGCGGCCTTCCGGAGAGACGGCCCACAATACCAGTGCCAGATATTCCAGTCCCAGCTTGGTGGGATCGTCCAGGCCTTCAAATTTGGCCTCGATTTCCACGCTGCTCTTTTTTCCCGTTACCTTGGCTTCACCGGAGGCGTTTTGCATCAGCTCGGTGCCGCGGAAATCAATCTTGACGGCGTCATTGCGGAGCCGGTAATTCACCGCCTTAGTGGTGCGGGAAACGTTGCTGGACGGGGAAGCGGCTGGCTGGCCCTGACCGGCAGCGGCGACAGCGGCGGAACAAAGCAGCACGAAACAAGCCAAGTGCTTTTTCATGGCATAACCTCACGATTGGGTCTTTATATTAAGGATTAGTTCGCTATAACTTTATGCGAGACAGGCCATTATGCAAAGGAAAAATCGCACATTTCCGGCCAATCATTTATGGTCTGTTTTGCCCGCAAAAACCACCGTCTGGCGGGGCAGTGTCTGGCAAGAACGTCGAAAAGGCGATCAATGAACCGCTGGCATTGTAATAATTATTTAATGATTTAAGGATGCGATGCTGATTTACCGGCGCAGGTACCAGGGCTACTACCTTGAAACCGAGCCCCCGATCGTGGATGAACTCGGCGGACCGCAGTGTATATCACCGTCCTGTTCGGTAGAAATTGTACAGCTTCCAGCCACGCTAGACTCCGGCGTCGCCCGAATGGTGTAGCTCTTGTCTGGGATGTTGCCGTCTCCCACCAGCTCAAAGATGTACCCGTTTTTCAGGCCACTGGTCAATGCGTCGTCCATAATGATGCAGGCATTGGTGCTGCTGACGCTCTCACATGCGCTTCCGTGCGAGCCAAGATTGGGCAGGCTGCCGGAATACCCTACATCAGGATAAGTAGTGTTATACATTACCTCAGCCGTTCGAATCGTCTTGACTGAGGCGGCAGCAGCAGCTTCATTGGCGCGCATGCGCGCGTGAATCAGGCTGGGAATCGCAATGGCCGCAATGATAAGGACCACCATCACCACAACCAGAATTTCCACGAGCGAAAACCCGGCGTGTTGCGGCTTGACCCTCTTGAAAGCGCTTTGTGTTCTTACCGCAGGCATAGCACAAAAGTAATATTTGAGTGGGTACAAGAATACTGCAAAAAGCGACTTGGCTACTTAATAATTTTGGCAGATTAGAACGGATTTCATGTAAGTCCTTTAAATTCAACAAAGGCTGAGTTGCTTAAGGCTGTTCGCTTTTGTCCAGATTGGGCAATCCAGGGGCTCACGCGGCTGACAAATCATCCCCTGGGCCGGCAGCACTATTCACCATCACATCAGGGAGCGCTTTGGAGGGAGCAAGCAGCCCCTCCTTTACGCGGCTCTTTTCGACCGGGGAAAACGGCAGAAACACAGTAAAGCATGTCCCATGCCGAGGCTCCCCGATATTGCTGCGGACGCGGATCTTGCCCCGGTTTTTCTGGACAATGCCCTGGCTCACCCACAAGCCAAGGCCGGTCCCCTTGGTGTCCTTGGTACTGAAAAACGGCTCATAGATCTGCTGCATATTTTTCGGCGGAATGCCCGGGCCTTGGTCGGCCACCGTGATCTGGATCCCAAGTCTGCCCTGCCCGTCATGTACCTGCTTCACTCGGATGGAAACTTTGCCCGCCGCAGGCGACGCCTCCAGCGCATTCAGGACCAGGTTGGAAAAGACCTGGCGCAGTTCTCCGGGAAACGCTAACAGTTCGCCAACGTCACCAAAGTGTTTGTGCACGACGATGTTGTGCTCTTCGATCCTGGTGTCATAAGCGGCCAGGACTTCCTCAAACAATTGCGGGACGGAACTCATCACCGGCGATGAAATTTCGCGGTAGAAGCCCAGGGTCTGCCGGGTAATGTGGACCACCCGCGCCAGCTCCGATTCCGCCGTCTTCACGTAACCCAGCGCCACCTCCGGCATCTTGGGGCTGGTGCGCAGGATATAAAGAGCGTTCATGACCGCGGCCAGCGGGTTATTAATTTCATGAGCAATGCTGGCGGCAAGCCTGCCGGTGGCCGCCACCTTTTCTGAATGCCGCAGCGTTTCTTCCGCCAGTTTACGTGCGGTCACGTCCATGGCCACGCCCAGCATGCGCACCGGAGTGCCGGCAATCACAATGGTCCTTCCCCGCGCCTCCAGCCAGTGGACGCTCTTGTCGGCGAAGACCACGCGGTATTGCACTTCATACTCGCCTTTCACCGCCATGGCTTCCGTGATCGATCGGTGCACGCGCTGCCGGTCTTCCGGATGTATGCTCTCCATCCAGCTTTCGTACATGCCGTCAAATTTCGCGACTTCAAATCCATGCAGACGCCGGATTTCGTCCGACCACACCAGCGCTCCGGTCTGCAAGTCCCACTCCCAAATTCCAACGCCAACATACTCCTGCGCCAGTTGCAGACTTTCTTTGCTGCGTTCCAGCGCTTCATGCGCGCGCCTGGTCTCGGCAATCTGTTCTTGAGCTTCTCGATACAGGCGTACGTTATCAATGGCCACGGACGCCATGTGCGTCAACTGCACCAGAATGGCCTCATCGTCCTCTGAGAATTCTCCGGTCATCTTGTGGGTGAGTTGGATCAGCCCCAGGTTTCTGCCGTCGCGTGTGAGCAAGGGAGCAGCCAGCCAGCCGTGCCGGGCCGCGTCGCCGGTCTTCATGATAGAGCCCATCATCGATCCCACCATGGAGCCCATCGACCCACGAAGGCGACCTCCCGCGTCCCCGGTCAGCCGCAGCGGCTGGTTAAGATTGCAAGCCAGCATGAACATCTCCGAGCTTTCTTGGGGAAGCGCCAGAGCCGTCTGGCCTTCCGCAACCGAGCCGCACGTGATGCTCTGGTTCCAGGTGGCTTTGGGCAGCAAGGTAGTAAACGCCTGGCGCGCCCCGATAATATTCCGCGCCTGATCGGTGATGGCCTGCAACAGCGAATCCAGCGCGAGAGCGGAGTTGATCTGTACAGAAGCCTCCGCCAAGGACCGCAGTACGGCCGTGCGATGCTGTTCAGCAGCCAGCGTTTCCAGGGAATCATGATAGAGGCGGGCGTTATCCAGCGCGTTCGCTGCTTGCCGCGCGTAAAGTTCCACCAGCTTGGACTGGCGGTCGCTGGGCGAATACGGCTTGCGGAAGAACGTTACCACCACGCCCAGTGGCTCACCTTTGACGCTCACGATGGGCGTGCTGAAAACAGCGCGGAACCCAACTTGCGTGGCTGCGTCGATGAACGGAAAATAAGTTCCCGGCCATTCAATGTCTTCGATCATCACGCGCCGGTTGGTCGAGAAGAAAGAAGCGGGCAGTTCGCCGAAGAGTTGGACCTGCTCGGCGGTAAATCCGGCATAGGTGGCCACGCGTAGAACATTGCTGGAACGGTCCGTAAGCACCAGCAACATACCCAGATCGGTCTTTTGCAGCGAGGCAATGGAAGTCAGCACGTCATTCAGCAGTCGTTGCAATTCCAGATTGCTGGAAAGCCGGACACTCAGGTCATGAAAGCGCTTCAGGTCGGTGCGCTGTGACTCCATCTCGTCGCGCAGACGCGCCAGGTCCGTGCTCAGCCTGCCCGCCATCATCTCCGCCGCTGACCATTTTTCACGCGCGTAACCGACGATCAACGCCACCGTGATCAGCAGGGCCGACCAGAGCGCGTTGCTGGTATGGGAAGCACTTGGTTGATACAGGTACAAAAGCGCATTCAGCGCAGCGGTGTTCAAAATCACCGCCACGAAGGCCACACGAATGCCTCCGATGGCCGCTGAAATACATGCGGCTGCGGTGAAGAAAACGCCCGGTCCGGGATGAAAAAAAGACAGACTGAAGTCAGCGAACTGCCAGGCTGCAACCGGCAAGAGAAATGTGATGACCCATGCAACCACACGCAGGCGTGCCGTAAGGGAGGGACGCATTGTGCTTTTCTCCTTGCTCTCTAAACTGAGAACCTTGGAGACGAGTGGCTAGGATCAGGATACCACGTACGCCTGCTCCCTTGAAACCTGTAGGGGCGCAAAAAGTCTTTCTGCATCCCGGGCCCGTTTCGCACATCTTTAACCCGGTGGTTTCTTATTTTTTATTCACTTTGGAGGAAATATTCATGGAATCGGCTACGCAAACTGCTCCCGTCTCTAAGGCCAGTCTTTGGACCGGGCGCATCATCAGCGGTCTGGTTGTATTGTTTCTGGTCTTCGGCGGCGTCACAGGGTTGATGAGAACGCAGGATGGGGTAAAAGCATTTGCCCACCTCGGATACCCCGAGCAAGTTGGTGTGCCTATTGCTGTGGTGATGTTGGTCTGCACTCTCCTCTACGCCGTTCCACAAACGTCCTTTCTTGGCGCGCTCTTGCTGACGGGTTATTTGGGCGGAGCAACTGCTTCCCACGTGCGGATCGGTGAGCCGTTCTTCCTCCCGATCGTTTTCGGCGTACTGGTATGGGCAGGACTTTTCCTGCGCGTAGATCGGTTGCGCGCCCTCATTCCTCTGCGAAGCTAGCTGAGCAGCGGAGAAGGCCCAATCCGTGGCGCAACCCAGCAATGGCCAAAATCGATGAAATCAAGAATACTAATTTGACAGCAAGACCCGGATAGCCCGCTTTCCCGCTGGCCCCTACACTTGGTCCAGCGGAGAAAAACAAATGCAGATTCAGACGCTCAGCAACGCTAGTCAAAAGTGGTCGCTGGTCCTGGCCCGAGACGCCAACGCCGATGGCCGATTTGTCTACGCGGTAAAATCCACGGGCATTTTTTGCCGTCCCTCATGCCCCAGTCGCCGGCCCCGGCGGGAGAATGTGGAATTTTTTGATTCAACGGTAGAGGCGCAGCGGGCGGGCTATCGTGCTTGCCGTCGGTGCACGCCGCTGGAGCGCAATCAGCAACTCCAGAAAGTAGAGGCGGCTTGCCGGTACATCGACCACAACCTGGACATCACGCTCAGCCTGACAGCCATTTCCAGCCATGTCTCGATCAGTCCGTTTCATTTTCAGCGGCTCTTCAAGCGGATGCTGGGCATCAGTCCGCGCCAGTACCAGCAGGCGCGCCGCGCAGGCAAGTTCCGCAAGGCGCTACAGGGCGAGGGGCGCGTGACCGACGCAATCTATGAAGCCGGATACAGCTCCAGCAGCCGGGCTTATGAAAGTATTCCAGCGCAGCTCGGCATGACGCCGTCGGCCTTCCGGCGCAAGGGCGAAGGCGTTGCTATCCGCTGCACCGTGACTTCCACCGAACTGGGTAAGCTGCTCATCGCTACCACCGCGCGAGGCGTGTGCGCGGTGCGGTTTGGCGAAAACGTAACTACTCTAATGCGTGAACTGAAGCGCGATTTTAACGCCGCTGCAATTCACCGCGACGATCAGGCGCTCAAGCCGCTGGCGGCGCAGGTTGAGCAACTATTAAACGGCCCGGCCCCGCGCAACATCCCGCTGGACATTCAAGGCACAGCGTTTCAGCAGTTGGTGTGGGACGCTCTCCGGCGCATCCCAGCCGGAGAAACGCGCAGTTATGCTGAAGTGGCAAAGACCATTGGCCGGCCCAAAGCGGTACGCGCGGTGGCCAATGCATGCGCTTCCAATCCAGTTGCATTGGTGGTCCCGTGCCATCGCGTGGTGCAGAAGAATGGAAGCCTGGCAGGATATCGCTGGGGCGTGAAGCGCAAGGCAGCCTTGCTCGCCAAAGAGAGCCAAGCGTAGTCGGGCTGATTGACGCTGATCACCAAAAGCAGACGTGAACGGCAGTTGCAACGCGGCTTCGCTCGGTGTACAACTTCGCCTGTGAACGTAAGCGTGCAAGGCGTCAAGATTCACTTGGAAGACGAGGGCTCCGGCCCGTCAACATTATTTCTTCATGGCAATCCCGATTCTTCGATCCTCTGGCGGCAGGTGGTCCAGGAACTTAAGCCGCGCTTTCGCTGCCTGGCGCCTGATCTCCCCGGGTTTGGCCGTTCGTCATTCCCGCAGAATTTCAATGGCTCGCTGGAGGAGATGGCCGCGTTCGTGGATGCGCTGCTGACGGAAGCCCATGTTACCGAGCCAATAAATTTGGTCGTCCATGATTTTGGCGGGCCGTATGGATTGGCGTGGGCGGTGAAAAATCCTGCCAATGTAAGATGCCTGGCAATCATGAACACGGTTTTTTTCGCGGATTACAAATGGCACTTTTGGGGACGCATCTGGCGCACTCCGGTCCTGGGCGAACTGAGCCTGATGACCATGAACCCCTGGGTCTTTCGAACTTCCATGCGCCGTAGCGCGCCGGGCTTGAGCGACGAACATCTGCGTGAGACGTACTCACGGATAACTCCGGCAACAAAGAGAATGATCCTGCGGCTGTATCGGGCCGCCGATCCTAAAAACTTTAAAGGCTGGGAAGAAGGACTGCTGCAACTCACGCAGCGCGTTCCCACATGCGTCCTTTGGGGAGACCGCGACCCGTACATCGCTTCTACCTTCGCGGAGCGTTTTGGCGCGCAGAAAGTGGTTCACTACCCTGACCACGGGCACTGGCTGCCAGCGGAAGCGCCGCAAGAAGTCGCCGCGCGACTGATGGAATTTTTTACCTGACCAAGGGCTGTGGTTAGAGCTTGTCTTTAGGATGCATATAAAGCTTAAGGCAGTACCATGAAAATTCTGCTGGATGGAAAAGATCTCATAAACCTTGCTGAGCATTCAACGCCAATTCAATTGGAGGAACTCGATCATATCCTGCGCTTGAAGAAAGCCAAGCTCGTACTTTCATTCATGAACGTGAGGGAGCTTGCCGCGCCGATAGCAATTACTGGGGAGATATTGAGAATTCGCGCCCTGCTTAACCGGGTGGAGTCATTGCCAGTCTGCTATATACGCGAAGGATTCATAATCAGCGATGAACTCCGAGCGGCCGTCACTGGATTCGAGACTGGAAAGGAGTATACGCCGATTGACCCATTCGTCCGGCGCTGGGACTACACCTTCCACCCTGGCGAGTCACCGGCGCGAGATTATGTCAATTATTCTCTTTTTGACATTGTCCGCACAATTTCCCGAGAGAATGCACAATTGTTGTTGCATCCGAAGAGGCTGGCCCAAATACTTCGTGAGCAATTTGCAACAGAACGCCAAATGCCACTTGGCGTGAAGAAAAGCGTTGTGGCCAATTTCCCTGATGCACTCGCCAGACACTTGAGCCATTGGGGCTTGACTGCACCAACAAAGGGAGTGCGAGCATTTGCGAAATGGATTTATGCCAACCCGGCGAGATGTCCTGGCTACCGCCTAAGCTATGAAATGTTCCATGCGATTCAGGCAAATCTAACCGATGTACCCAAGGATGGAGATATTCCTGATCTCGCGTATTTGCTTGCTCTTCCGTATGTACACTATTTGACACTGGACCGCCGAATGTATGATTACGCCCTCCGAGTTAGCGGGAAGTTTTCGAAAGCTAATTCGGCGGTAGATTACAAACCACGACTTTTTCGGTCGCTCAAAGAGTTACTGGCAATAATCTGAGGTGGGTGGCCCGGGCCTGTATCCAACAATCCACAATCCTAATACATCTACATCAAAAAATGCGGCTCTTCCGCCTTCACCGCTGGAACCGATGGTCGAATATAATGAATGCTGAGAGGTGTCCCGTTCATAAAGTTTTCCATTTCGTTTCTCCGCGGGAAAGATATAAGAGTGATGCGGCCGTGGTGTGGTGTTATGACCACCGTTTTGAACAGGTGTTCCGGAAACTGATCAAGCGCATCGGCGTGGTCCGTGCTGATCCTATCCGCGTAGCCGGAGGCGCCAAATGCCTGGCCTCGCCCGACCTGGAAAGTGACCGCCAGTTTGTGCTGGAGCAGATTCGCAAATCCATACAATTGCACGACACGCACACCGTGGTCCTGATGCTCCACTCGGATTGCGGGGCCTACGGCGGGTTGGCCGCTTTCAAAGACGATACGGAAAAAGAGGCGGAGAACCATCGTATTGACCTGCACCGCGCCGTGGCTTGCTTGAAGTCAGAGATTCCAGAGTTAAATGTCCGCGCGTACTTCGTCGATTTTGAAGGCGTGTGGGAGGCAGTAATCCGCGTTGGAGAAGGTGTAACTGCCCGGCCGTTCGTTGGTACATTCGGATGAAATCCAGATAGGGGAATGCAATGGATTCGGAAAGAGAAGACAAAACCATTTACAAGGTAGTGGTAAACCACGAAGAGCAGTATTCCATCTGGCCCGCGCATCGTGAGAACGCCCTGGGCTGGAAAGATGCCGGCAAGACCGGGATAAAAGAAGAGTGCCTGGCTTACATCAAAGAAGTGTGGACGGACATGCGGCCTCTGAGCCTGCGGAAAAAAATGCAGGAAAACAGCGGCGCACAAAAATAGCTGACGGAACATTGGACTGAGTATGTTTCACGGGGTCCACGGCGAATTCAAGTGGCTGGAAACACCGGCCCATGAGATCCACGACGTGCTCCAGGTCTGCCCCGAGGTGGTCACGCGCAAGAACATTGCCATCACTTCGTTTGATCCTAAAAAACTGTGTCCGGTAGAGGAGCAATGGCTCCGGGAATGCCGGGTTGCAGGATCGGCGCTTTACCTGCCTTCCGTCAATGACGCGGAGGCGCTGCCCTACCACGTCTTCGACGAGTGGTATATCTTCTCCTCCGCGCTCGAGGAAAAAACCTTGAAGCGCTTTTTGAATTACGAATGGTTTACTCTGGGACCGGCGCAGGTGCTTTATTCTCGCCACAACCTTGCCTGGGACGTGAAGCGAATGCGGCGGGTGTTTTGGCAGGAAATGGAACAGGCGTATCCCGAATCCTATCTGGCCCACGGCAATCGACTGATGTTCGTGACCAGAAACTCCAGGTATTTCAGTTCCGTGCTGCGCGGCTTGAGTTCTCTGGCCAAATTGCGCGCCAAAACCAGTTGAACAATCGCCATGGTTGCGGTTTTCACTGCGAACGAACACTCTCCGGCGATATACTTTTCACAACAAACTCATGGCTAACATTCTTTACGGGGTCAACGGTGAAGGGTCAGGTCACTCCACCCGCGCCAAGGAAGTTATCTCTCACCTGAAGACAAATGGCCACACGGTCCACGTTGTTTCGTTTGACCGCGGGCTCAGCAACCTGAGCGCAAGCTTTCCCGTCACGGAGATTTACGGGCTGCGTCTGGCGTACGTGAACAACCGCATGCGCTACCGCCGAACTCTGGCCCAGAACCTGATCACCGCGCCCCAAGCCGCCAAGAGCGTCAAGCAGTTGATGCGCCTGGCGGAAGAAAAAAATATTGAGCTGGTGATCACTGATTTTGAGCCGCTGTCATGCCACGTGGGCCATCGCAAGCGGCTGCCAGTGATCGCCATCGATAACCAGCACGCCATCACCAATACCCAGGTTTCTCTTCCCCGTGGATACCGGCGTGACATTGCGGCAGTCAAGCTGCTCACCAAGCTGATGACGCCGCGCGCGGACGCCTACATCGTGCTCTCTTTTTTCCCGGCCGAAGTGCGCAAGCGCAACACATTCGTGCTTCCGCCGATTTTACGTCAGGAAGTTCTTTCCACCACGCCGCGCACCGGGGACTATGCTCTGGTATATGTAACGTCGCCCGCGAAGGATCTGGCCGGGCTGCTCAAGAAGATCCGCTTCCCATTCATCGCTTATGGGTTCAAGAGTGAAGGCCAGGATGGCAACATCCTTTTTAAGAAGCCCAGCATGGAAGGTTTTCTGCAAGACCTGGCCGGCTGCAAGGCGGTCATCGCCAACGCCGGATTTTCTCTGGTGAGTGAGGCGCTGCATCTGGGCAAGCCTTACCTGGCCGTCCCGGTGCGGAACCAGTTCGAGCAGACGTTCAATGCCTACTATCTGGACAAAGTGGGCTACGGCTGCTGGCCGCAAGAGTTGAGCAAGGAAAAAATCGAATCGTTTCTGTTCAACCTGCCGCTTTATGTGGAGAACTTAAGCGCCTATCCCCGCCAAGGCAACACGGCGCTGCTGGCCAAGCTGGATGAACTGATCGCCTCGCTCACTCAGGCGGCCGTGAAGAAATAATGCCGGAAACAAGTGTTCAAGTCGCAGGCCCGGAGGAAATCTCCAAGCCGACTCCGCTGTTCGAAGTGGCCGTGGTGGTCAGCCTGGCTGCGGCCGTCCTGGCGCTTTTCTTGTTCGCCTGGATTGGCCGTGAGATGCATGAAGGCGACACGCAGCAATTCGATCTAGCCGTGCGTGCCTGGGTACACAGGTTTGCTTCGCCCGCCATGACGCGCACCATGACCATATTTTCCCTGATGGGATACAACATTCTCATCGCGGAGCTGCTGGTTGCTCTTGTGGCCTTCTTGACGTTGCGCTGGCGGCGCGCCTTTCTTTGGCTGACGATTTCCATGACAGGCTCTCTGTTGCTTGATTTGGCCCTGAAATACGCTTTCCAACGGCCACGTCCCGTGGCGTTTTTTGGCGTGGCGCCGCACTCTTACAGCTTTCCCAGCGGCCACGCGTTGTGTTCTTTTTGTTTCTATCTGGTGCTGGCGGGACTGCTCAGCGCGCGCATCAAATCTTTGGTTTTACGCATCGTAATCTGGACGCTCGCCGTCGCCATGGTCACCATGATCGGGCTTTCCCGAATTTACCTGGGAGTGCACTATCCCAGTGATGTGATTGCCGGATATCTAGCGGCCGCGGTCTGGGTGGGCGCCGTGATCGTGCTTGACCACGTGCGCAAGGTGCGGAGAAGCTCAGCCGTGGCAAAGTAGTGCAAGGTTGCTCGGATGGTGGAAGAACGGCCCTGTGGAAGAACGGCCCTTTAAAGCGGTCCCAGAGTTGCTGTGCTGGAAAAGAATCACCGCCGGGCGCGGCGTGCCACACGGCTCTCGGAGTACCAAGCACAATGAACAACGAAAAGTTCGTGGCCTAGCCGCCCTCGGCTGGGTTAGACACCATAAAACTGAGGGTACACCTGCGTAGGAACCGCTCTGATATGGAGTGACCTGTCAACCTCTGCGTGGCTGTGGGGTGGTTTTTGTTTTTCAAGGACAGGGCCAGCGGCAGCCGGGGTAGTTTTAAGCGACGATTGATCAATCTGATATTCGCGGG